>ENA-UOJD01002035-UOJD01002035.1-human-gut-metagenome-genome-assembly--contig:-P48-NODE-2035-length-17903-cov-4.950807_pt1 | contig 17903 bp, 16 predicted proteins | sample MGYA00242342_ERZ723889 | MGnify/ENA metagenome assembly ERZ723889
CGCGGCCCCGACCTTGGCAAGGTCGTGCTCCACCAACTGAGCCACTCGCGCATATGTAAATTGTTTTGTATCTGTCTGCCAGACACATTTGATATCATACTATGGGAAAAGTAATTTGTCAACAATTTTTTGAAAAAATTTAACAGAAATTTTGAATACCGAAATAGAAATGTGAGTGCGGATCTACGGCGAAAAAAAAGAAAAACAGAATGAAAACGATACTTTTTAGGGGTAGAACTCATAAATGAAGAGTGTTACAATAAAGGACATGGGAAAATGGTCACAGAAATTTAAAATATGACTTTGGAAGGCCAAAGGGGTGGCAGAATGTACAAAAAAAATGCGAAGATTCGTACTGTAGCAGTTTTATGTGCAATATTGTTAATTTTAGGAATAGCATTATTTGGATGTTTTGGGCAGATACGGGGCAGTTTACAGCAGCAGTTGATGAGCAGCATTGAGGGGATGGCAGAACAGAATGTAATATTGGTAGAGAAAGAAGTAAGCACGCGTTTTAGACTGCTTTCTGGTCTTGCGAGAGAGTCAGGCGGGGACGAAAAAATTATCGTTGATAAATTACAGGGATTTGTAGAGACGTATCAGTTTAAACGGATAGGATATATTGCGGCAGATGGTACAGCAGAAACGACGGATGGATATCGGCTAAATATGTCTGACAGAGATTTTTTTCAACAGTCGATGCGGGGAAAAAACTTTTTGACGGATGCATTTGAAGACAGGATTGATACTTCACATGAAACCATAAATGTATTCAGTGTGCCGGTATATGAAAAAGAACGGAAAACGGTAAAAGGAGTTTTATTTGCAACCTGCAAAGATGAAATGCTTGAGGGGTGCCTGAAGAATGAGATATTTGAAGGACAGGCTTTTAATTACATCATAAAAATAGACGGTACGATTGTTGCAACTTCCGGAAACAGTAAAGAATTGGGAATCGGGAGAAATATTTTTAATACGGATGTTTCTGAGGATGAAAGAGATGATTATGCCGGAGACCTGATGCTCAGTAACATGAAAGAGGGAAAAAGTGGCTATGGATTGGATCCAAAACGGAAAGAAGTCTCACTTTATTACTATATGCCACTTAAAATAGAAGAGAGCGGTGAACCATGGTATGTGGTCACTGCAGTAGAGGATAGCGTTTTAACAAGCCGTATGCAGGTGGTCATGGATGCGATCAACAGTCTGATGGTGATCATTCTGGTTGTCATATCGGTCAGCGTCGGGGTGTATATTTACTCCTGGCGCCAAAGTAAAAAAGAACTTATGTCGCTTGCATATCAGGATCCTGTCACATTAGGAGATAATTTTGCAGCTTTTAAGAAAAAGGCAAAAAGCAAAAAAGATGGTGTAGGATGGCTGATTGCTATGGATGTGACAGATTTTAAGCTGATCAACAGCACCTGTGGAGTCAAAAAAGGTGATGAGGTGCTGCGTGTCATATGGGAGATTTTTGAAACCGAAACGGGAGAAAATGAACTGGCAGCGCATGTCAATGCCGACCGGTTTATATTGTTCTGGATGGATGAAAATCAGGAAAACATCAAACAAAGACTGGAACATGTAATAAGAAAGATAGAAGAGATACCGGAACGTCTGGAAATACCAAATCTTTTCCCGGTGTTTGGAATTTTTCATACGATCGTATTAGATGAGATCGATCCTTTATACGGAAATGCAGTGCAGGCAAAGCATCAGATCAAAGGAAGGCGTGACAGGCATTATATATTTTATGATGAGCTGAACCATGAGAGTATTCAGGAAAACCGTGAATTAGAAGAACATTTTGAAACAGCGCTTGAAAACGAAGAGTTTGAAATCTGGTATCAGCCAAAATACAGTGCACATTCGAGAAAGCTTGTGGGAGCGGAGGCTCTTGTGCGATGGCGCAGGGCGGATGGAGCACTGATTCCGCCGCTTAAGTTTATTCCATTGTTTGAACGGAATGGAAATATCATCCGGCTCGATGAGTATGTATTCCGAGCTGTGTGCAGGCAGCAGAAAGAGTGGCAGAAACAGGGACAGAAGATGCTTCCTGTTTCGGTAAACATTTCGCGTGTCAGCCTCTATTATTCAAGTGTCGTTGAAAAATATGAAAGTATTATCCGGTCGTTTGAACAAGTTTCGAAAAAAAATCAGCTGGAGATTAAAAAAAATTCAAAGATTTAAAATAATGAAATATTTAATCTGTTAGAGCAGTTTCACACGGCAGGATTTAAGATACTTCTGGACGATTTCGGAAGTGGATATTCATACCTTGCAGCTTTAAACCGTATGCATTTCGATACGATCAAGCTGGATAAAAGTCTTGTCGATTACATAGGGGACGATAACGGAGAGAAATTGTTAAATTCAATTACAAAGCTGGCACAGAGTTTTGGCATGGAAATTACGGCAGAGGGTGTTGAGACGGTAGAGCAGCTGATGTTTTTGTGCAATCTGGACTGTGATGATATTCAGGGATACTATTTTTCGCGTCCACTGCCGGTAAAAGAATATGAAGAATGTTTAAAAGAAGCGTGCATGTAATATGCTTCGCACTCATACAATATAACAATCGATACCATGGAGGTACAGGGTGAGCGCAAAGACGAGGATCGTGGTCCTTCATATGAAGGAGGTTATCTATACAGCGATATTTGTCGGACTTGGGATCGTATTGGTCATATTGCTGCTTTTCATGTTTTTACCTAAAAAACAGAAGGGCGATGCAGAGCCAACGATGCAGTATACGGCAGGCGTATACACTTCGTCGGTAATGATGGGCAGCCAGTCAGCCGATGTACAGGTCATTGTAGATGAAAACCGTATACAATCCATTTCCCTGGTCAGTCTGGATGAAACAGTGGCGACAATGTATCCGCTTATGGAGCCGGCATTGGAAAATGTCAGTGAACAGGTGATAAAACAGCAGTCGACGGAAGGGATTACATATCATACGGATAATCAGTATACATCGATCGTACTTTTAAATGCGATTGAAAATGCACTTGCGAAAGCGGAGATCGCAGAGGGAGAGGCAGATTAACACAGTTTAAAATCAAAGAATGAGAGGTTTGAGAACTGTGTGTTGTCAAGAATCAAAAAAGGTTCCGGATGTACCGGAACCTTTTTGTGTAAAAAAGTTATTCTTCTGTGTTGAGCGTATCCATGTAATTATTGATAGCATCAAGATCAGCATAGATCGTTTTGATCGGTCTGCTCTTTTCGTAAGCGTTATAACCGGAGTATCCTGCCCATCCCACGATAAGTAATGCAATTAACCATCCACAGATGGTGCCTGCGATACGTTTTCTTTTTTCTTTTGCAAGAATCTTTTTGCGGTTTGCTTTCTCTTCTTTATAGCGGTCAACTTTTGCCTGACTCATAATCATCCTCCGTTTTATTATTCACATGCCCAGCATGGATAAAAATCAAATAAACATAATGATAATATACCCCATTCTGTTAGAAAAAGCAATAGAAATACACCTTGTCATTTTCGTGGAAATTGGGTAAAATGAGAGTTTGAGAGAGAAGAAACTGTGCGCGGGATAAGAGCATGATGCTTGAAAAGCAGTGCAGTGATCAGAATGGAGAATCGTGTGAAAAAAAGATCTTTCACACGGCTATTTGTTTCTGAGCAAAAACAAATAGCTTTGATGGCAAGGCATAAAAAAACATGCCTCCGAGAATTTAAGATTCTCGTCGCCTCTTCGCAATAAGTTGCTCAGAAATGAGGATTTTTATGAATTTAATTGTAGCGGCAGATGAAAACTGGGCGATCGGTAATAAAAATGAATTGCTGGTGCGGATTCCGGCAGATCAGAAGTTTTTCCGTGAGACGACGATGGGCAAAGTGGTTGTGATGGGACGAAAGACATTGGAGACATTTCCAAATGGACTGCCTTTAATGGGACGGACGAATATTGTGCTGACACATGATAAAAAGTTCCGGGTTCCGGGAGCGCTGATCGTGCATGATATGGAAGAATTACATGAAGAGTTAGAAAAGTATAACAGCGAAGATATTTATGTGATCGGCGGGGAATCTGTTTATCGCCAGCTCATCGATGAATGTGATGTGGCGCATGTCACAAAAATCGATTTTGCATACGATGCGGATGCACATTTCCCGGATCTGGACGCAGATCCGGCATGGGAGATAACGGCAGACAGTGAGGAACAGACGTATTTTGATCTTGAGTATTATTTTTACCGGTATGAGAGAGTCAGAAAATAAGTAAACGTAAACAGAAAGCAGTGCAGCAAAGATGGAAAATTTTATTTACAGTATCAATGTGACGTTTCCGATTTTTTTAGTGATGGTCATCGGCTATTTTTTAAAACAGATCGGTATGTTAAACGACAATTTTGTCACGGTGGCAAACCGTTTTAATTTTAAGGTAACACTGCCGTTTATGCTGTTCCGTGATATTGCGGGCGTGGATATCAGGGCAGTATTCGATTTAAAATATGTATTGTTTTGTGCGCTTGTCAGTACCGCGTGTTTCTGGCTGATCTGGGGTGGCGTGAAGCTGTTTTTAAAGGATCAGACTATGCGGGGAGCTTTTGTGCAGGCATCGTTCCGCAGCAGTGCGGCGGTGATGGGACTTGCCTTTATCCAGAATATCTATGGAACCTCGGCGATGGGGCCGCTTATGATCGTCAGTGCGGTGCCGCTTTATAATATTTTTTCCGTGATCGTGCTGACCTTTGAGGGAGAAAATGCAAGCGGGGTGGATGGAAAACAAAAAATCAAAGAGGCATGTATCGGAATCGCCAAAAACCCGATCATTCTTGGCATTTTAGCAGGATTGATCGTCGGACTTTTAGGAATCGAATTTCCAACGATTATCAATAAGACGGTCAACAGTGTGGAGCAGCTCGCTACACCGCTTGCACTGATCACGATCGGAGCCGGATTTGAGGGCAGAAAGGCACTTGCGAAGATCAAGCCGACGATCGCGGCATCTCTGATCAAGTTAGTGATCCAGCCGCTCATTTTCCTTCCGGTCGCAGTCTGGATGGGATTTGGTGGGGAGAAAATGATCGCAATTCTGATCATGCTTGCATCCCCGACAACGCCGAGCTGTTATATCATGGCAAAGAGCATGAACAACGACGGTGTGCTGACGGCGAGTGTGATCGTGACGACAACGTTATTAGCGGCATTTACGCTGACCGGATGGATCTTTATCTTAAAATCAGTCGGGTTGATTGGATAAATAAAATCATTGCATTTCCCAGTGAGATGGGATATAGTTTTTTGAAAGAAAAAATACCTTGGTTTTTGGGAGGACGATATGGATATAACAGGCAGAAAATTATTTGTAAAAGCGCTGCAGGAAGAGGGCGTGGATACCATTTTCGGTTATCCGGGCGGTACTGTGACGGATCTTTTCGATGAATTATATAAACAGGATAGTATTGACGTCGTCCTGCCAAGACATGAACAGGGACTGATCCATGCGGCGGAAGGATACGCGAAATCTACCGGAAAAGTCGGCGTGTGCTTAGTGACGAGTGGGCCGGGTGCGACCAATATCATTACAGGTCTTGCGGATGCGCATTATGACAGTATTCCACTGGTATGCTTTACGGGACAGGTTCCACTGTCTTTAATAGGAAATGATGCATTCCAGGAAGTAGATATTGTCGGAATGACAAGAAGTGTCACAAAATACGGTGTGACCGTGCGCAGACGGGAAGATTTGGGACGTATCATCAAGATGGCATTTTATATCGCATCCACCGGCAAGCCGGGACCGGTACTGATCGATATTCCGAAGGATATCCAGACGGCAGCAGGACCGGCGGAGTATCCGTCGAACATCCAGATCCGCGGTTATAAGCCGAATGAGTCGGTACATATCGGACAGTTGAAAAAAGCGTATAAACTGCTCCGCACCGCAAAGAAACCGCTGATCCTTGCCGGAGGAGGTATCAATATCGCACATGCGAATGACAAACTGCTCGCATTGGCGGAGAAGATGCAGATCCCGGTGGTCACAACGATCATGGGGAAAGGTGCGATCCCGACGAGCCATCCGCTCTATGTAGGAAACAGCGGTATGCATGGAAAATACGCAGCAAATATGGCAGTCAGCAAATGTGATGTGCTTTTTTCTATCGGAACAAGATTTAACGACCGTATTACAGGAGATCTGAATGAATTTGCACCGAAGGCGAAGATCGTACATATCGATGTGGATACGGCATCAATCTCCAGAAATGTCGTTGTGGATGTTCCGGTTGTATCGGATGCGAATCTGGCATTAGAAAAGCTGCTTGAATGGGCGGAATCGAAAGATACCGAGCAGTGGCAGAAGGAAATCGCAGAGTGGGATAAGAAAAATCCGCTTGAGATGCGCAGGGACTGTGGCATGACACCGCAGATGGTATTTGAGCATGTAAACCGTACCTTTAGAGAGGCTGTCTATGTGACGGACGTAGGACAGCATCAGATGTGGGCAACACAGTACCTGGAGTTGGATTCCTGGCATCAGCTGATCACATCCGGCGGACTTGGCACGATGGGATTTGGATTTCCGGCGGCGATCGGGGCAAAGATCGGCAACCGGGATAAGGAAGTTGAATGTTTTACGGGAGATGGCGGTTTTCAGATGAATATTCAGGAGATGGCAACGGCAGTCGTGCAGGAAGCGCCGGTGATCATCTGCCTGTTCAACAACTATTACCTTGGCATGGTGCGTCAGATGCAGCAGTTATTTTATGGAAAACGTTATGAGGCAACCTGCCTGCGCAGAAGGAGAACCTGTCCGGCGAACTGCAAGGGACCGAATGCATCCTGTCCGCCGTACACACCGGATTTTATCGCATTGGCAAAGAGCTACGGCGCACACGGGATCCGTGTGGAAAAAGAGGAGGACATCCAGGCGGCACTTGATGAGGCGCGTACCTACACAGATGCCCCGACCATCATTGAATTTATGATTTCCACGGATGAGATCGTACTTCCTATGGTAAAGAGCGGAAATCCAATGAGCGAGATGATTTTGAAATAGGAGAGGATACGGATATGAAAAATAGATGGATTGCATTATATGTGGAAAACCAGGTAGGTGTTTTAGCAAAAGTATCCGGTCTTTTTTCCGGAAAATCTTACAATCTCCAGAGTCTTACGGTTGGTACGACAGAGGATGAGACGGTTTCAAGAATGACGATCTGTGTGACCAGTGACGATATCACATTTGAGCAGATCAAAAAACAGTTGAACCGCATGGTTGAGGTTATTAAGGTCATTGACCTCACGGATGTGCCGATTCACATGAAAGAGATTTTATTTGCAAAAGTATTAGATGTCAATGAGGCAGGAAAGCTGGAAGTATTCCAGATCGCACAGGTGTTTAATGTGCAGGTGGCAGATATCGGCAATGACAGCGTACTCTTAGAGTGCAAGCTGACGGAACGAAGAAACAACGAGCTGATCGCCCTGTTAAAATCTAAATTCCGCAGGATCGAGGTTGTGCGCGGTGGAGCGGTGGCGATTGAGTCGATCAGTACGTCATGCAGGTAAGCATGCCGGCTGTCATAACGGCAGATAATAAAAAACGGGTTTGTGAAAATAGTTTTCCATAGAGAAAGAGGCAGGTGATAATTTTCACCTGTCTCCTTCTTTTTGGAAAAAATTTATGGAATTTATTATACGCGCTTATTTAAGAAAGCGATAAACTTTTCAAAATGCATCGGTGTTCCCTGAATTTCCTGTACTTTCAAGCGGTTTTTCTCGTTAAATCCTACAAGAATATCATGGTTTGCCTCCGAGAGGTAATCGATGATACCGTCGATGTCGGATTTAATATTCTTCGGGCACTGGATATACAGATGCTTGTTGGCACTGATATGCAGTGTGTAGGAGATACTGAAATGGTACCAGAAAAACTTGTGCAGCGTGGAGTATTTGTAGATCCATATGATCTCATCGATCGGTACGATCGCATTGCCGTAGACGGAAGTTTCAATGAAAAAATGTTCCGTGATAAACATATCTTCCGTTGCGAGCTGCGGCAGTGTGGCGAGTTCTTCCTCCGCCTGCTCTAACATCTTTTTCGGATTACCAAACAGTGCAAGATCCTGGCATGCAGGGGAGAGCACCGGGAAAAACATGTATATGACAGAGAGCACGATGCAGAGCAATGCGTAAATTCCGGTAATGAAAATTGCTGCAAACAGGATCCAGTTTCCAACGTGGTTAAATCCCGGTTCGCTGATATAGTAGGAAGAAACCTTGTTGCGGATACCGTTTTCCGTCCAGATTGGAAAGCAGGGTGTCGAAATTTTCATTTCCCTTTGAAATCTTTCCTTTGATGGTGACTTCTTCGATGGAAGGCAGACCCTCCTCACTGGTATTTGGCGATAACAATACGATGATACATTCCTCGTCACGCATAGTGTAATAATAATAACCGTTGGTGTGACCGAAGATGGACTGGGTATATCCGGTAAATTTTAAATCGGAAAGTGTGGTGCTTATATACTGTTTACCACCCCGGAAAGCGGTCTCTAACGAGGTGTCGTCGGGCAAAATGTCCGGAGAAAATACAGCGGACAGCGAAAAAAAGTGCCATGCAAGAATGAGCACGATCAGGTAAATGATCGGAGCTGCAAGTCTGCGTTTATAAAATGCCTTGATATTTTTGCTGATATAGTGATCGTAATTTTCGGGCATATCAAAATCCTTTTCTCAAATAAAAAATGACATACTGCTAATAGTATAGATTCTTTTTTGCTTTATTTCAACTAAAACCTGTGATAAGATGGTACTTGCCAGTAACAGCGATAAAAGGAGATTATAATTTGGAAGCATATACAAGTTTTGCGCAGGTATATGATCTGTTCATGGATAATGTTCCCTATGAAGAGTGGAGCAGGTATATTATAGGACTTCTGAAAGAATATGGGATCTGTGACGGAACAGTACTTGATTTAGGCTGTGGAACGGGAAAGATTACAAGATTGTTGAAAAAAGCGGGCTACGATATGATCGGTGTGGATAATTCACCGGAAATGTTGGAGATCGCGGCGGAGACCGGATATCAGGAGATGCCGGAGGATGAGATCTTATATCTGTTACAGGATATGAGAGAACTTGAACTGTACGGAAGCGTGCGTGCAGTCGTGAGCATCTGTGATTCGATGAACTATCTGCTGGAAGAGACAGATCTTTTGTCCCTGTTTTACCGTGTCAACGAATATTTAGATCCGGATGGTATTTTTATCTTCGATCTGAACACAGTATATAAATACAGAGAACTCTTAGGCGAGACGACAATCGCTGAGAACCGCGAGGAGGGAAGCTTCATCTGGGATAACTATTTCGATGAGGAAGAACAGATCAATGAATATGATCTGACGCTTTTTATCCGGGAGGAAGAAGGACTTTACCGCAGATTTGAGGAGACGCACTACCAGCGTGCCTACGAATTAGAAACCGTAAAACACCTTTTAGAACAGGCGGGACTTGAATTCGTCGCAGCATATGACGCATTTACGAGAGAGCCGGTAAAAGAGGACAGCGAGCGCATTTATGTGATCGCGAGGAGCAATCAGGAAACCTGAATGCACTATTTGCTCCCAACATCATTGGAGTCATCAGAAATTTATGAGTACAGTACGAAATGGAGGATAAAATATGAGTGATTATATTGTAAGAGCAACAGCGGCGGACAGCCAGATTCGTGCATTTGCCATCACATCAAAGGAAATGGTTGAGGAGGCAAGAAGAGCCCACGACACAAGACCGGTCATCACGGCAGCGTTGGGACGTCTTTTGAGCGGTGCGGCAATGATGGGAACAATGATGAAAGGGGATAATGATCTTTTGACGATCCAGATCCAGTGCGGCGGTCCGGCAAAAGGACTTACCGTGACAGCGGATTCCCATGGCCATGTCAAGGGATTTCCTATGGAATCCCAGGTGGAACTGCCGTTAAATGCACAGGGCAAATTAGATGTGGGCGGAGCGCTTGGACTTGGCGTGATGAGTGTCATCAAAGACATGGGGTTAAAAGAACCGTATGTGGGACAGATCGCACTGCAGACCGGAGAGATCGCTGAGGATCTGACCTATTATTTTGCAACATCTGAACAGATCCCGTCCGCAGTAGGGCTTGGGGTTTTAGTGGACAAAGACTTATCGGTGCGCCAGGCGGGCGGTTTTATCATCCAGCTGATGCCGTTTACCAGTGATGAGGTCATTGAAAAACTGGAAAACAAGATCAGGGAGATCGCATCTGTAACGGAAATGTTAGAGCAGGGTATGACACCGGAGCAGATTTTAGAGGAAATCTTAGGAGATTTCGGTCTTGAGATCTCAGATAAGATCCCGGCTGCATTTGAGTGTGACTGTTCAAAGGAGAGAGTTTCACGTGCAATTTCTACGCTGAGCAAAAAAGATTTAGATTCGATCATCAATGACGGAGAGGCAATCGAGGTAAAATGCCAGTTCTGTAACAAGGCATACCATTTTGATGTGGACGAATTAAAGGAAATGCGTTCTGCAAAATAAAAAGGGCTGCTGTTGCGAAAAAATAGTACAAGCGGACAGTAAGCAAAAGGCAAGGCAATGTGGTTGCGGTAAGCAGGGGTAAAAACGTAACCGGAAAAGAGGAAAGAATGAGACAGGGATTTGTGAAAGTTGCAGCGGTAACACCAAAGATCAGGGTTGCCGACACAGGATATAATGCAAAAGTGATCTGCCAGTCTGTTAAAGAGGCGGCAGAGGCGGGAGCAAAAGTGATCGTTCTGCCGGAACTGTGTATCACAGGGTATACCTGTGGGGATCTGTTTTTACAGGAAAAGCTGCTTCGGGAGGCGAAAGAAGAATTATTGCATATCACGGCATTTACGACAGATGTGGATGCAATCGTATTTGTCGGACTTCCACTTGCATACAAAGGAAAATTATATAACGTGGCAGCGGCATTAAATCGTGGAAAAATTCTTGGTATCGTACCGAAAACCTACCTTCCGAATTATAATGAATTTTATGAAGCGCGCCATTTTACGAGAGGTATGGAAGAAGTGGCCGATGTACGGCTGACCGAAGAATTGACGGTGCCGATGGGAACGAGACAGTTATTTACCTGTCTGGAGCTGCCGGAACTTGTGATCGCAGCAGAACTCTGTGAGGATCTCTGGACGATGAATCCGCCGAGCATCGGACATGCCATGCACGGAGCAACGCTGATCGTAAATCTTTCCGCATCGGACGAGACGACCGGAAAACCGGCTTACCGCAGGGAACTGGTAAAAGGACAGTCGGCAAGACTGCTCTGCGGCTATATCTATGCGAGTGCAGGGGACGGCGAGTCCACACAGGATGTGGTCTATTCCGGGCATAACCTGATCGCAGAAAATGGACGTTTGTTAGCGGAGTCAGAACTTTTTGACGCACAGACGATATCCACCGAGATCGATGTGTCCCGTCTTGCGTCCGAGCGCCGCAGAATGACAACATTTGAGACGGTCACAGAGCCGGTATACCGTGAAAATGTATTTTCCTTACAGATGGAAGAGACAAAGCTGACACGTTATATTGATCCGATGCCGTTTGTGCCGTCCGGAGAGCGCGACCGTACACTGCGCTGCGAGGAGATCTTATCGATCCAGTCGATGGGACTGAAAAAACGTTTAGAGCATACACACTGTAAGTCTGCAGTGATCGGAATTTCCGGCGGACTCGATTCCACGCTGGCACTTCTTGTCACCGTGCGTGCTTTTGATGCGCTCGGAATGGATCACAGTAATATCAAGGCAGTGACCATGCCGGGATTTGGTACGACAGACCGCACTTACGATAATGCAGTATCATTGATCCGCTGTCTGGGAGCTGATTTTATCGAGGTGGATATCAAAGATGCCGTCAACATTCATTTCCGGGATATCGGACAGGATCCGTCGATGCATGACGTGACCTACGAGAACGGACAGGCGAGAGAGCGCACGCAGATTTTGATGGATATTGCAAATAAGTCCGGCGGAATGGTCATCGGAACCGGAGATCTGTCGGAACTTGCACTTGGCTGGGCGACTTACAACGGGGATCACATGTCCATGTATGCGGTCAATGCCTCGGTGCCAAAGACGCTTGTGCGCCATCTGGTGCGCTATTATGCAGATACCTGCGGGGATGAGACGTTAAAACAGGTGCTGCTTGATGTGCTTGACACACCTGTCTCCCCGGAACTTTTACCGCCGGAAGACGGAAAAATTTCACAGAAAACGGAGGACTTAGTCGGCCCTTACGAGCTGCACGATTTTTATCTGTATCAAATTCTGCGTCTTTCCTACGAACAGGCAAAGGTTTACCGTCTGGCAAAACAGGCATTTGCTGGAACTTATGACGATGCAACGATTTTTAAGTGGCTGGAGACATTTTACCGCCGTTTCTTTGCGCAGCAGTTTAAACGTTCCTGCCTGCCGGATGGACCAAAAGTCGGAAGTGTTGCGGTATCTCCGCGTGGGGATCTGCGTATGCCGTCCGATGCGTGTGACTCAATATGGTTAGCGGAACTGGAGGAGTTAAAGGATGCATTATCTCAGGGATAAAAAAGGAAATGAATTGTCCGTTTTAGGATATGGATGTATGCGTTTTACTAAAAACGGCAGCAGTGTCGATCTTGATAAGGCGGAAAAAGAGGTGATGGCGGCGATCAAAGCAGGTGTTAATTACTTTGACACTGCCTATGTCTATGCAGGCAATGAGGCAGCAGTCGGAGAGATCTTAGACCGCAACCACTGCAGGGAGCAGATCTATCTGGCGACAAAGCTGCCACATTATCTGATCAAGTCTGTCGCAGGTGCGGAAAAGATGTTTCAGGAGGAATTGCGCAGATTAAAAACCGATTATATCGATTATTATCTGATGCATATGCTCACCGATATACCGACCTGGGAAAAATTAAAAAAGATCGGCATGCAGGACTGGATCGAGGAAAAATTAGCGTCCGGTCAGATCAGAAATATCGGATTTTCCTATCATGGAAATACCGAGATGTTCAAACAGCTCGTGGATGCCTACGACTGGGATTTCTGCCAGATCCAGTACAACTATATGGATGAATACTCACAGGCAGGCGTGGAAGGACTGCGCTATGCAAATGCAAAAGGACTTCCGGTTATCATCATGGAGCCTCTTCGCGGAGGCAGACTGGTAAATCTTTTACCGGAGGCAGCAAAAAAATTGTTCCGCGCTGACAAGGAAGGACGTACACCGGCGGAGCTTGCCCTAAAATGGCTCTATAACCAGCCAGAAGTAACCTGTGTGCTCTCCGGGATGAATTCCATGGAAATGGTGGAGCAGAACCTAAAGACGGCATCTGAGTCCCATGTGGGCTGTCTGACGGCATCAGACGCAGCACTGATCGAACAGGTGAAAGAAGAGATCAAAAAGCATGTCAAAGTCGGCTGTACCGGATGTGGGTATTGTATGCCGTGTCCGAGGGGAGTGGATATTCCGGGAACATTCCGCTGTTATAATGCGATGTATTCGGAAGGGAAAAAATCAGGACGGAAAGATTATTTACAGTGTACGGCATTCCGGAAAGACACCGCAAGCGCATCCCAGTGTGTCGGCTGCGGAAAATGCGAAAAACACTGCCCGCAGCATATTGAGATACGCAAAGAGTTAAAATGTGCAGCGTCAGAATTGGAAGACGTGAAGTATAAGGTAATGAAGTCTGCAATTCAGATTTTAAAATTATGGTAAGACAATAAGAAAAGGATTAGAGAACATATTGGAAAAGAAAAGTTTTGTTTTAAAGGGAAATATCGTATATTCAGGAGAAAACAAGGAACTGTGCAGTATAGAGGGTGGTTATGTTGTATGTGAAAACGGTATCTGCCGCGGCGCATTTGAAAAGTTGCCGAAACAGTATGAAACACTGCCGCTGACCGATTATGGTGATAAGATCATCCTTCCGGGAATGACGGATCTGCATGTGCATGCACCACAGTATGCGTTCCGGGCACTTGGCATGGATCTTGAACTTTTAGACTGGCTGAATGTGCATACTTTTCCGGAAGAGGCAAAATATGTGGATATCTCCTATGCAAAAAGAGCATATGGAAGTTTTGTGTCTGATTTAAAGCACAGTCTGACAACGCGTGCCTGCATTTTTGCGACACTTCACAGAGAGGCAACCGTTGCTTTGATGGATCTTTTGGAGGAGAGCGGGATCGTAAGCTATGTTGGCAAGGTAAATATGGACCGTAACGGTGGTGAGAATCTCTGTGAGGCGGATGCGTCTGCTGCGGCAGAAGATACGAAAAAGTGGATTGAGGAGACAGCCGGAAAATATGAGCGTACAAACCCGATCTTAACACCGCGTTTTATTCCAAGCTGTACGGATGAGCTGATGAGAGAACTTGCAAAACTGCAGAAAACGACAGGACTCCGCGTGCAGTCGCATCTGTCGGAAAACCCATCGGAAGTCGCATGGGTAAAAGAGCTTGTCCCGGCAGCGAAAAATTATGCAGATGCCTACGCTGTTTTTGATATGTTCGGAGATAAGGATCACCCGGCAGTCATGGCACACTGTATTTACAGTGAGGATGAGATGGATCTTTTGAAAGAACACGGTGTCTATGTGGCACACTGCCCGGAATCGAACTTAAATCTTTCCTCCGGCATTGCACCGGTCCGAAAGTTCTTAGAGGAAGGTATTGCGGTCGGACTTGGTTCCGACGTGGCGGGCGGATCTTCACTTTCCATGGCAAAAGCTTTGACATTAGCGGTACAGGTATCAAAAATGTACTGGCGTCTGATTGATGAGAAAAGTAAGCCGCTGACATTTGCGGAAGCGTTTTATTTAGCGACAGCCGGAGGCGGCAGTTATTTTGGTAAAGTCGGCACATTTTTAGATGGATATGAATTTGATGCGGTTGTCGCCGAAGATCATATTGCAAAGGATGTAAGGGAGTATACACCGATCCAGCGGACAGAGCGCATGATGTATGATGAGAGTACAATGACGATCTGTGCAAAATATGCAGCCGGATGTGCGTGTGAGCTGTAAAGGTTCAGATAGAGTGAAAATCAGAAAAATTTAGAGGCTCTCCAAATTTGAATGAAAAAGAGTCATAACCGGCAAAATCGGTTATGACTCTTTTTAAAACGAATCAAATATTCAGGAAACATAACGTTTGTATTTAGATCTGGTGAAGTTTGCGCTCATATTTGCGCTCACCGGCCGTCATGCGTGCCGGATTCTGTACATAGACAAGCATGTACATGAAGACTGCCATAATGATTCCGGTAACCACATCAAATACGGAGTGCTGTTTTAAAAACATGGTAGATAAAATAATGCTTACCATAAGAACAGCAGAACCAATACGGATGACCTTTTTATCGCGGAAATTTTCACTGTGCCATACGGCTAAATTGACTGCAATGGAATTGTAAACGTGAATACTTGGGAAAAGGTTCGTCGCAGTGTCCGTTGCGTAGAGGCATTTTACCATATGTACAAACACGTTATCCCGCGCAAAAGTAGTCGGCCTTAAATAATGTCCGTTTGGATAAATGGTGGAGATGACTAAAAAGATCGTCATTCCGGTAAACAACATGGTACATAAACGGAAATATTCGTCTTTATTTTTAAAGTAGAAGTAACCAAGTCCCCACGCAACATATCCAAACCATAAAAAGTATGGAATAATAAAATATTCACAAAATGGAATATAATCATCGAGTGCAACATGGATCACATGAAAATGCGTGGTAACGGTTCTCTCTAAATGACCAAACCATGGCAGATAAATCATGAAATAAAGCAGAAGAAGAGCATGTTTGTTTCTCTCAATAAATGCGTTGACCGCATCGCGTGTCTTCGTTTTCACGGTTTCACCCTCTTTTCATTAATCTCAACGATAGGGATTATAGCACAGCATTTTTTTAGAAACAATTCCCTTTTCCTTATTTTAAGAAAGATTATTTAAAATTTAAGAAAACTTTAAGCTATGACGGGTGTTTTTGGGGAGTTTGACGGTAATTTTTATTACAGATCAATGCGAAAAAAGAACGAATTCTTAATTAAATGTTACGATTTGGACAATTTGTTGACAAGACCTTGCCGGATATTATAATAGAGTAGGTGTCCGTTAGCATATTTTATGCAATACAACATATCTTTACACATAGGATGAAAGGATATTTAGAAAAATGAAAGAGAAAAACAAGCGGAAAATGCATGGAGGTGCGTCAGCAAAAAGTTATACAGGACTGGTGCTCACATGTGTTATGACGGCGATTGCTGTGATTTATGTCGGGTTTGCGATTTATTTTGAAAGTCATTTTTGCTTTGGAACTTCTATTGATGGGATTGCAGTCGGTGGCAGCAGTGTGGAAAAAGTTGAGGATGCGATCCGGACTGAGATGAAAAATTACAATCTGACAGTTACTGCACGCGAGGATAAAAATGGAACCATTGCAGGTTCGGATATTGATATGGAGCCGGTATTTCAGGGGGAAATAGAGAAACTTTTAGAGGAGCAGAATGGTTTTGCGTGGCTGATCCTGATGTTCCAGAAGCAGGAGTTTGAACTGGCAAAGGTTGTATCTTATGATGAACAGAAACTGGATGAGGCAGTCAGAAATTTACCATGTATGAAAGATCAGCGCACACCGGTGGATGCGACTTATTCTGATTATACAAAAGAAAACGGGTATGCGCTTGTACCGGCTGATTATGGAACACAGGTCGATACCGCAAAAGTCAGGAAAGCGGTAAGTGATGCGGTTTTAGTATTGGATGAAACCGTTGATCTGGAGCAGAGCGGCTGTTATTTAGAGCCTGCAATCGGAGATGATGATAAAGATCTGCTGGCTTTGATCGATGCATTAAACCAGTATGTCGGTGTTACGATTACATATGACTTTGGGGATGATAAGGAAGTATTGGATGGAACAACGATCAGTACCTGGCTTTCTGAGGGAACCGACGAAAAAGTTTCCATTGATGAGGAAGAAGTCCTTGCCTTTGTAAAGACACTGGCAAAGAAATATAATACTGCCTATTCACCGAAAGAGTTAAAGACTTCCTACGGTACGACGGTTACGATCACCGGTGGTTTTTATGGCTGGAGAATCGATAACGGAGGGGAAGTAGAACAGATTCTGGCAGACTTAAAAGCCGGAAAAGATGTGGAGAGAGAGCCGGTATATCTCACAACGGCAAACAGTCATGGCGAGCATGATTACGGTGATTCTTATGTTGAGATCAATCTGACAAACCAGCATTTATTCCTTTACAAAGACGGAAAACTGGTGGTGGAGAGTGATTTTGTTTCAGGAAATCTTTCAAAAGGGCATGACACCCCGACAGGTGCGTTCGGACTGACTTATAAGACCATGAATGCGGTTTTAAGAGGACCGGATTATGAGACACCGGTTACTTACTGGATGCCATTTAATGGTGACGTAGGTATGCATGATGCGACCTGGCGTAACAAATTTGGAGGAAGTATCTATAAGACCAGTGGGTCTCATGGATGTATCAATCTGCCTGCATCTGCAGCAAAGAAGATCTATGAGACGATCGATAAGGGATATGCAGTTTTAGTATATCGTATGCCGGGTGACAATCCGACTGTTGTGCAGCAGCCGCAGGCGGATGTTCCATCTGTGATCAATGCGATCAGTATTATCGGGCCTGTAACATTAGAGAGCGAAACAGCAATCGTGAATGCGAGAAATATGTACAACTCACTTTCAGATGCAGACAAGGCTCAGGTAACAAATTATGACACACTGACAGCGGCAGAGGCAGCACTTGCGGTATTGAAGGCACAGCAGCCGGCTGATGGAGGGCAGCAGCCAGATCAGAGCCAGCCACAGGATCAGAGCCAGCAGCCAGACCAGAGCCAGCCACAGGATC
>ENA-UOJD01002037-UOJD01002037.1-human-gut-metagenome-genome-assembly--contig:-P48-NODE-2037-length-17873-cov-10.924458_pt1 | contig 17873 bp, 5 predicted proteins | sample MGYA00242342_ERZ723889 | MGnify/ENA metagenome assembly ERZ723889
GCACCTTCTTTGATGCTTAAAGTTCCTTCATCACCGTTGACAAGTGCGTCATGATCCTTGATGCCATAGCCCGTGCCATCAGTGAAGCTGATATCGCCATAGGTGCGTACTACGTCGTTCAAGCCTACATTAAGTGTAGCCTTCTTGACCGTGATAACGCCTGTAGCGTTATTTACCAGCTCGTAGTTGCCAAGCTCATTGCCTACCAGCTCCGCTCCTGTTACAGCCACGTCCGCCTTATAGGTTCCGGCATCCGCAGTGTCGCGGTCGCCCTTGTTGGCTGCATACTCTCCGTCAGCTTTGTAGCTTACGCTTGCACCGTCTTTCAGGCTTACTTTATCGCCGTAGACGATGCTGTTATCCTGCAGGCTTACATTGCCGTCTACTTGCAGGCCATCCTTGCTGCCGTAGGTCGTGCTGGCGTTGATGTTGTTCAGGTAAATCTTCTTCGCATTTACCTTCGAATTGCCTGCGGTTACTTGGATATCGTAGTTCTTGGCGAAGTTTGTTACACCATCAGCAACAATGCCGTTTTCTCCTACGTTCCACTTGTAATCGCCTTTGTTGTTGGTCTTGCTATTGTTGTCTACAAGACCGCCATCGGTAATTGCACCTTCTTTGATGCTTAAAGTTCCTTCATCACCGTTGACAAGTGCGTCATGATTCTTGATACCATAGCTTGTACCATCAGTGAAGCTAGTATCGCCATAGGTACGTACTACGTCGTTCAGGCTTACGTTCAATGTTGCCTTGTCTACATACGAATTGCCATTGCCATTCACTACCAAATCATAGTTATTATTCAAGCCTGCATTTGCAACTTCTACAGTACCACTCCAGGTATAGTCGCCATAGTCATTCGTTACCCTGTCGCCTGTTACGCCAGCAATTGCGCCATCACTATTAACTGTTACCTTAAAGTCACTGGCATCATAGTTATCGCCGTTTACCAGACCGGTGATGTTGCCTGCGCTGTAACTTCCACTGGTAATCTTTGCATTGCCATAGGTGCGGTATACGTTACTCAGGCCAACATTCAGCTTTGCCTTGCCTACAACAGACTTGCCATCGCCTTTCAATTCCAGCTTATAGTTGTTCTTCAGTGTTGCATTGTCTGTTGTTAAATCACCGCTCCAGGTATAACCGCCAGCATCGTTCGTTACCTTGCTGCCGCTTACGCCATCAATTGCGCCGTCACTAGTTTTGTTTACTGTGATTGCGCTTGCGTCATAGCTGTCGCCGTTTACCAGACCGGTGATATTACTTGCACTGTAACCGCCACTGGTAATCGCTGCATTACCGTAGGTGCGTACAACATTGTTCAAGCTTACCTGCAAGGTTGCCTGTTTAACCACGGAAGCACCATCATCAACAACCAGCTTGTAGTTTTGCTTAAGCTTATCGTTCGCTGCAACTACATTAGCATTCCACTTATAAGTATCACCAGCATCATTGGTTACCTTGATGCCGCTTACGCCATCAACCGCGCCATCGCCGGTAACAGTGCCCATAGTTACATCACCGGCACCATAATTATCGCCGTTGACATTACCAGTCAATCCGTTAACGCCGTATGCTGTACCATTAATCAGCGCTGTATTACCATAGGTGCGCTCAACATCGTTCAGCTTAACTTGCATAGTTGCCTGATCAACGGTAATGCTGCCAGTAGCGTTATTTACAAGCTCATAGTTGCCCAACTTATTTGCATCGCCGGTAAGTGCTGCATGATCAATCTTCAAGCTGTTATCATATGTGCCAGCGTCCGCAGTATTGCGCCCGTCCTTATTAGTCGCATAGCTGCTACCATCCTTCACATTAACGACGGCACCGTCAGCCAGCTTGACATCATCACCATAAACAATAGCATTTGCCAAATCCTTAATGCTTACCACGCCATTGATATGGTTATTAATAGCATCCTTACTGCCGTAGGTCAGCTTAGCATTAATATTATTCAGGTAAACCTTGCGCGCCAAAACATTAGATTTGCCATGAACTGTCGTTGTTGTGCTGCTTTCGCCATTATTTATGAATTCATAATTGCCTGTAAGGCTGCCATCAAGCTTAACGCCTGCCTGCCACTCATAGGTTCCCTTATTCTTAGTACGCTTTTCATCCCCAACAGTAATAATACCTGTATCATTGCTGTTTTGGATTGTATCCTGCGAATCAATGATAGTTACCTTGCCATCCAGCTCTGCCTTCATAGTGTCGTTGAAGCCGTCAAATCCATTAATGCTCAATGCATAGTCATGGTTTTTCAGCAAATCGCCATACGTTCTGTTAACAGTATTACCGGTAACATTCAGCACCTTTTTGGTAACCGTAATATCACCCACGGTAAAGTCATAGCCCAGGTTGTTGGGACCTACGTCGCCGCCGCTGGCAATCTGCCCGGACCACAGCCAGCTGCTGTAGGTGCCGACGTTCTTCAGATCTTCGCCCTGCAGCAGGCTGTTGTTGTTCTTATAAGCTGCAAAGGCATCGTTGTCCGCATCATTTGTAGTCAGCTTGCCGCTATTAATCCAGCCGGGGATATCAAGATGGTTTGTTGCATCATAAACCCAACCTTTCTGCAGGTCGCCATCTACCGTAACCTTAGTCAGGAACACCTTCAGCAGTGGGTTAGTGCGTTTATCGTAAAGCTTCCAGGTTGTATCCTTCTTATCAAAAGCATAGCTGTCCAGCTTCTTGGCATCCTTGCCGTTTTCTGCCAGCGTACCGTCTTCCTTGATGATATAGCTGTTAGTGACAGTACCGTCATTAACGTTGGTGTTGCTATTTACTTCATAGCCATAAACATTGCTTACATCGCCTGCATTGCTGCCAACAATGTTTGCCACATTGCTAGCGCCTGCTACCGCAGTAGTGCTATAAGCATTGCTCAACGTACCTGCATTACTGCCAACGATACCGCCGACATTGCTAGCGCCGCTGATTGCACCGCCATCAGTATAGGTATACTTATAAAGCTTTCTGCCATCAGCATCAGTTGCGCCTGTTTCAATCTTGGTTACTGTTACTACGCTGTTGAACACCTGGTCCAGCGTGCCGCTGTTAGTACCGGCGATACCGCCGACGTTCCTGCTTTGTCCTGCATCGACCACACCGGTGTTATAGCCTGCCGTCAGCGTGCCGCTGTTATTACCAAGCAGACCGCCGATGTTTTCTCCTGCAAACGCTGTAATAGTACCGTTTGTTGCATCGTAAGAGCCTGCCTGAATCATACCATTGTTATAAATCTGGTATTTGTAATAATTGTTGTTGGCATCGCGACCACCGGTGATAATACCATGATTGATGCCAATAATGCCACCGACATTTGCTACACCGCTGACATTACCATTTACTCTGTTCATCAGGGAGGAATTGCTGATATTCGCGCCAGTGCCATCTGCCTTATAGCCATTTACACCGATAATACCGCCGGTGCCGTTTTCTTCCGTACTTCCTTCAATAGAAGCATTGCCATGCACTTCGCCCTCATTTTTCATGATGACGTGAGTAATATCCGCACTGTTTTCACCGATGATGCCGCCAGCACCACCAGCCAAAGCAATAACGGTACCGGAGTTGACAATACCTACGCTTTGTTCGGAAGTACCGGTAATGGCCACTTCATTTTTGCCGATAACACCACCGACATAGTTCTTGCCGATAACAAAGCCTTCATTGCTGTTGCCCATGCCCAGGAGCTTACCTACCTTGCCGCCTTCGCTTGTGTTTCTGCCGACAATGCCGCCTACATAGGAAGCCTGCGCAGCATCCACTCTGGCCCTGTTGGTAGCATTGGTAATGATGCCAACGTTTTCACCGGTAACGCCGCCGAAGAACTGGGCGTTAGCGTCAATTCCCGCAGTGCCCTTTAACGCATTTCTGGTCGTTTCATCAATCACATACAGGTTGATATTGGAGTTGACATTATCAATTTTGCCGCTGTTTTTGCCGGCAATGCCGCCGACGTTTTTCCAGCCGTAGATTTTACCGCTATTCACCAGGTTCAGCTGGTTATCAGCGGAAATTTCGCCCTCGTTGACACCGGCAATACCGCCGACATTAGTAATACCGGTAATTGTAGCCTGCGGAGAATTTTCCAGGTTTTTGAGGTAGGAGTCTGCTGTATTATAGCCTACCATGCCGCCGACATTGGTGCAGCCGGTGATTGCGCCGGTATTGCGTCCCTGGTTTGTAGTAGCATGGTCCTGCATACCTACCAGACCACCGACATTTTGGCTGCCTGCGTCACCAATAATCTCTACAGCGTTGGCAACATCGTTCAGCTCCGCCATATTGGAATTTGACGCCTGCGTTACATTTTTGCCCGCAACACCGCCGATATTTTCTGAACCATGGATAATACTTTCATTATAAGCATTACTGATTCTGCCTTCATTTGTACCAACAATACCACCGGATGTTTGGGTGTTGCCGGTTTTACCGGTAATACCATGAGCAGAAACATTGTTAATATTGTATTTATTCAACAACATCTCATTCTTGCCCACGATACCGCCCAGATTAGATGCATATTGAATTTCAGCTAGGACACCAGTAGTCACAGCACTGTTGCTTTGGACGTTGTCGATTGTGCCACCTTTATCTGCATTTGTACCATTAACGCCCGCAATACCGCCTGCTACAGTACCTGCACCGGCGATAACGGTGCTCTGGTCATTGCTGTTGCTGATGCCGCCGTAGTTTTTGCCTACAAGGCCACCGATATAACCGCCGCTGCCTTTTATGGTATTGCCATAGCCGGAAATGCCGCTGATGCTGCCGCCGTTATTTTCTGCTGCTACAGCACCAACACTGTCACCAATATTATTACCGGTGAATACGGAAGAAGCGATGTTGATGTTTTTAACTACCGCGCCACTGCCCAGCTTGCCAAAAATACCGCCTTTAGCCTGCAAGCCGACAATTGTGTGACCATCACCATCAAACGTGCCTGTAAAAGCTTTATTGCCACCGCCGATAGTGTTATAGGTGCTATTGCCTGTTGCATCCACCAGACCGCTGGCATCGATATCATTTTTCAGGACAAAATTATAGCTTAAAGCATCTCTATCATTCATGTTTTCAGCCACACGCTGCAGGGAATTCAGCTCCTCGGCATTGCTTATCCAGGCATAAATAACATTGCGGATATTGTCGCCTTTATAAGTAGTACCAGCTGATTCCACATACAGATTTTTCAGCTTATCTATCAACGTGGTAGTAGTACCATCTTCGTTTTTCAGGTCATACTTTGCATAATTCAGATTTCCCTTGATGTCGTCAACAGTATAATTATCATCCCAAATATCGAAGGTGATTTTCATTGGTCGCTTGCCATCTGTCAGCTCACTGTTGTTGTTACCATAAATGCCAGTTTCTGCTGTACTATGTGCGTCAATAAAATCATGCAAAGCCTTCACCTTGTCATTTCCCTTCAGCTCACCGCCGATATTGGAAAGGTCCAAAGTAATATCGTTGACATAAACATCGCCGGAGCCATCAGGAACCTCAGCACCGCTCAGGTTAATGCGACCTGCGATATCAAGGTCGCTGTCGACCAAAATATCGCCACTGCTGCTGACAGTCAGGTTGCCCTTAGTCTCAATCTTGCCCTTTTTATAGTTACCATACAGCAGGTTGGCACTGCCGTTCATGTGCGTGCCATCAGTCAGTGTTCTTTCCATGGTGCTGATGGTGATGTTACCAGTTGTGGTTGTGGCAGGTGCAGTCTGCAGCTGATAAGCATGATTGATGCCCTGAGAGGTCATTGCCTTATTTTTGTCTGACACATTATTCTTATCAGGTGCCTGGGAATCACCATAGCCATAGTTAATACCAGGAACAATAACATTGGTGCTTTCTCCCTCTTTGCCCATGGTAATCAGCTTGCCATAGACAGTTAAATCAGCGGCGTTGATGTTAATGCCATGCTGAAGCGATTTATCCGGATTAAAATGGGAAAGCGCATTATGGTTGCCGGTAGATATAACGCTGCCGCTCAGCTCCAAGGAGCTGTTGGTATTTAACACAACATCACTGCCGTAAAGCTTGCTGTCCATACCAAAGCGCAAGCCACCCTGCAGGTTATCCTTGGCATTAAGCTCCAGCAAGCCATCGCTGTAAATTGTACCGCCAAAAATATGCGTGCTGTTGGTAATTTCTACATTGTTCAGCGTCAGGCCAGGTGTATAGTTAAGATTTGTTCCATTATCATGCAAGCCAAAAACTGCCAGAGAGCCATTGTTCTTCAGGTCCATATCGCTCCAGTTGAAGCTTAAATCCTTTTTGGTGTTGATAATCGTCAGCAGCGGATCATAGGCCGTGCCATACTGCACATTCGCACCTTCATTATCCTTAATGAACTCCTGCCAGTTGCTGCCATCGCTGAAGTATTTATGCGAGCCTGACAGGAAGGCGTTCAGTATCGGCAGGCTGCCATCGCTCATGCGCCAGTTATCATCCGTTGCTCCTTCTATTTTGCCATCCGTCTGTGTGGAAAAGCTAAATTTGCTCCACGCGTTCGGATCATTTAACTTATCGTAGTCAATGACCTTGGCGTTTTTTTGCAGGTACCCAGAATTAGGCGCTGATGCTAAATCAAAATAACCATTGTCAGCCTGCGGACGGATGTAATAAACATTTTCAAAATCAACAAAAGACCTATTCGTGCCACGATCAAACGCACCTACTATATCCCCTACGAACCCACCGTCGTCAACATAAATATTACCCATGGTGTAGGCGTTACTTATCTTCAACCTGTTGATAGTGCCACCGTGCTTAAAAGTACCACCTAAAATACCGCCAACTTCGTTGTACTTCACATCACCCTTAAAGGAACGTAAAGAGCCAAGGTTATAAGCATTGCTAATACTGAAAGCAGCATTAGTACCGCTGCTCAGATTGTTGCCGCTCAGGTCTACGGAGCCAACAATACCACCTACCTGGCTAGGCGCATAATTCTTGTTATATACCGTAATATTACCGGTATTGAAGACATTTTTCAGATAACCACTGTACCAATAACCGGCAATGCCGCCGACAACATTGAAGCCATTGTAAATATCGCCATTGTTATAGCTTTTTTCAACAATGCCGCTCAAGCGTCCGACAATGCCGCCGACATGGCGTCCAAAAGTACTGTAGCTGCTGTCGCCAATCGTACCCTTGTTATAGGTATCGTAAATGATAACACGTCCAATAGCCATTTCAGTACTTTCACCCAGGATGCCGCCCATATTAATTGGTGTAACACTGTTTGCTGCCGCATCATGGCGTGTTGTCTTAATATCGCCTACATTATAGGAGGCAGCAATACTGCCATTGTAGGCAAAGCCGCCAATGCCGCCGATGTTGGCATAACCCGTAACATTACCTGTATTATAGCTGCTGGAAACTGCCGCGCTGGCATAACCGCTTTTACCGGCATCATCAGTAGCTTTACCCTTAATGATTTCCAGTCGCTTATCATCAGTCAGACGATTCCCATCGCTATCCGTTTTCTTCGGCATGTCAATTTTACCGACGATGCCGCCAACATTGACAGCATGTGACGTCAGCTTCGACGTATCTGCCGCAGTATGCACATCGCCACGGTTGCCGCCGGCTTCAATACGCACCGGCACACCGTACAGATAGCCTGCTATGCCGCCAATATTACCAGTAATATAAGTTTCCTTATGGGTGATTTCTTGCGTAAAGCTACCATCCTTTTTGATGCCGCCTGTAGCCAAAATATCGCCGCCGTTGTTAATAGCGTTCAGAATGCGGTAATCCTTTTTATTTTTATTGGTTGCATCTGTGGAACCAAAATAGCCGGCAATACCGCCTACGTTCATAGCACCGCGGATATTGCTTTCTACGTTATTGGCATTGGTGATATTGCTGTCTTCAGCACGGCCGACAATACCGCCTACGTTGCCTGCTGCATAATGGTCGAAACCGCTAGGATGATCATTTCGACTTGTATCTTTCTTTACCAACGCGGAGCTTACATCCGCTTTGTTGGTTACATCCTTCAGCTCGCTGCCAGCACTGCTGCCCACAATGCCGCCGACGTTGGCTGCACGTACCTCAGCCTTATGAGTGCCGGGAAGGGCTTCATTATTATTCTGCCAATTACTGCCAGTATAATCAGTATGATAAATATAGCTGTCAATAGTAAAGCCGTTGGCTTTGACAACGCCTTCGTTGGAAGCATTAGCAACGGTAGTATTATTGGAAATACTGCCGACGATACCGCCAACATTATAGCCACCCTCAACAGTATTATAGTTAATCAGCGTATTTTTCGTGCCACCAACTGTCGCATTTTCTGCTTTACCAATCATGCCGCCGATATTATACGAATAGTCGGAGCCATTATCTATACCGGTAATTTTGCCAAGGTTATAGGAGCCCTTGTACTGGACACGGTTTTCCTCATCATTGGACAGCTTGCCGCCGTTCATATAGCCAACTAGGCCACCAACGTTGCTAACACCTCTGACATTACCGGTATTAGTCAGGTTCGACAGCTCATTGCTGCGGCTGTCCGGTTAAACAGAACCAGCAGCATCAACAAAATTATAGGTAAGCTTACGATTACCCTCAGCATAACCGATGATACCACCGACATTATTTTTACCGCTGACCTTCAGCGTACTGTTGACGCCCTTGACCGTGGTATTAACCGCATGACCAATAAAGGCACCGGTATCAGTAGCGCCGCCCTGTATAGATACGCCGTCATTACCGGCAATCAGCGTTACATTGCCCATGATGGCGCCGTCAGTAAAGCCAAAAAGGCCTGTGGCTTTACCCTTGCTGTTATCACTGTTATCAATGCTCAGACCAAAGATAGAATTGTCAAGACCATCAAACTTGCCCTTGAAGGCATTATCCTTCGTATTGCCGATAGGAGTCTGGTCACTGCCCGTCAGGTCAATAGAATAGCGCAGGGCATAATGGTCCCCCATGCCCCAACCTGTCTCTTTGCCTATTTTTTCTAATTCCTTGCCGTCCTTAATCCAACGGTAGGTAAAAAATTCCGTAATGGACTGGTTCGGTGCATCCGGATTGCCGGCTTGAACCGTGCCTTGCAATCTATCTCCGGTAACATTATCAGCAAACTCAATATATTCGCCCCATTTTTGGGCCTTTTCCGACTTCGGCGTACTACTGCCAAGTACAATATCATATTTGCGGTTATCGTTAAAACTCTTGCCATCATAAGGCTGACTGACAATAGTCAAGGCATCAGCCTTAGTGGTATCAAGTCCGCTGAGGCGGTCCATATCAATAACTACACGCTCGCCCTCAAAGACCAGCTTATTGGCGTTGATATAACCCAGGCTCATCAGCTCGGCGTTGGTCATCGCTTTATTCTGCTTCAGCGCGTTGGCTATATCAGTATTTTCGCTCCACGTGTTGATATTATCTATTTTTTTGTTGGCAATATGCAGGCTGCCAACATTAATTTCCGCACTGTTGCCAATCTGCACACCGTTGGGGTTAACAAGATAGATATTGCCGCCCTGCTTATCACCGACATAGGAATTCAGCTTGCCGTAAATCTGCGAGCTTTCGCTGCCGGTAACATAGTTCAGCATATTAAAGTTATCGTGGTCACCACGGATAGTTACGGTAGCATTGGCACCGATAGAAAAGCTGTCCCAGGTGACAATTGCATTTTGCGTCGTCTGGTGCAAATTCATTTTGTTGCCCTGCGTCCACTTGCCGTTAAAACCACCTTCAATCTTACCGGCAATTACGTCACCTATTTTTCCATTACCTGGAAGCATGTTATTAGCAACAACGCTGTTGCCTGCTGCACCGGCAACCCATGGCACCGAAAGCACAGAAAGCATTACAAGGCTGGCCAGACGCGTATTTAAACGTTTATTTAGACTATCCTTTAGTTTCATTTTTTTCTCCCTTCATTTAAGCTGCATATTCAATTATCAATTTATTTTATGAGCTTGCTTGTCCGCACCTTCTCCCTTAAGACGCAGAAAAGCACCAGACAAGATCACTTAAAACATTTTATAAAGCTGGAACCACATATGGCCGCTATGGTCACGCGGTTCAACCCTGTCTTTTTGCGCATTGATTTTGCGGGCATAATCCAATTGGGCATGCCAGGAATTATCCAAATTATAGCGCAGGCCCACGCCCCAACCAGAAAGATGCTGGATAAGAGCAGCATTATGCGATTTTACTGCGCCTGTATCAATAAAGGCTGCAGCCTCCAATCCCTCGATGCCCGTCTGACGGCGAACCTCGGCAGTAGCAGTAAAGCCAATATCGCCGCTGCCTTCACTGGCACCATAAGCACGCACGCCGTTCATACCGCCCAGGTAGAACATTTCGCTGCCGTCCAGGTTGCGGTTGGCAATTTGGCCGCTGAGCTGTACGCGGTAGTTTGTTTTACCATCATAAATAACGTGCAACAAGTCACTTGTCAGCTTATGGTAGTCGCCATCCAGGGATTTGCCACCGCCACTCAAATTACCATACCAGTAAATCAGGCTATACTGGCTGAAGCGGTTCGGCAGATACTTGCTGCCGCTGATGCCTGCATGGTAAACATTGGCCATTTTCTCCGTGGTCAGCTCTATTCCTGCCAATCCTGCAGCCTTCAACTGCAGTCTATCCTTAATTTTGCGGTGGTCATAGCCATAAATCGCCGTTACACGGTTCATGCGGTCACGGTATACAGGCGTCAGACCGTAGAAGCTGAAGCCACGCGACTGACCGAGAGAATTATAGAAGCTGTTGGTATTGAGATCGTAGCTGCTTTGGCTCCAGCCAATGCCCCAGCGGGTGCCATCGCGTCCGACAGGCGCTTCATAGCGTGCACCATAGTTTTTTGTATCATGGTTGGTGAGCATGCCGTTCAAAATGATTTTGTCACCCTGATGACCGGGGTTATTGATTTCGGTATTAAAGCCGTAGCGATAACGGCCGCTGTAGTAGCCGCCGGCATTATCCGTAAATACGTAGTTGTTCCAGACGGGACGACGCAGCACCTGCACCTTTACCTTCGTGGTGCCAGGCTTGCTGCCCGGAGCTAAAATCGCTCTGGCAACAACACACGGCAAATCGTTGATGTTGTTCATCGTCATTTCCAGCGGCTTATCCATGATATAAGCACCGCTTTGCAGATTCTTATGAATATAACCAGCCAACACTCTGTCAGCTACGTCCGATTCATTGCTGATAATCTCAATATCATCGTATTTGGCAACGTAAACTGCAATTTCCAGCTCGCCCTGCTTTACCTCCTGCGGCGGCACAATAGCCTGCGCCACAGTATAGCCGCAGGTGCGCGCATATTCATTAATTCTGCTGATGAGCTGCTGCAGCTCTGCCATCTGCAGGCTGCGCCCTTCATACTCTTTGCAGATAGCTGCCAGCTTACCAGCCTTATCAGGCAGCGTGAAGCCTGTCAGTTTAACCTTGGCAACAAAAAACGCCGGATTAGCCTCCGTGCCTGTATTACCAGGCTTATAAAGCTCGCCGGCTCCCTGCATGCCTTCCACCTGTTGCTCCTGTTGACCTGTTCTGTTGTAAGGATGTGTCGTTACAGCCTCCTTATCAAAGGTAGGTATGGGGTTTGCAGCTAATGCCGTTGTGCTCATCAGTGAGCACATAACAGCTGCTGCCATCAGCTTTTTGTTCATTATATTCAGCTCCATTCTCTTAATTTTCTCCAAAAAGCACACCACTTGAATTAATAATATATAAATTCTCAATTGTTCACGTACAGCATTTATCTATGGTATGAAATATTCTTAATAAAGGAAGTAGCAGTACCTGCAGACAGTAAACTGAAACAGCAGGTAATTTTTCGCACAACACTACCGATTAAAATCAGTCAATATAAACACTATCGACTGAAATATTTAATATTATCGCAACTGCTATACACTTACATCACAGAAAGTGTGAACAACGAGTATCTTTTTTCTCACTCGATTATTTTACTATTTATTAATATTATCGTCAACTGCCTTTTTTTAAGCTTCAGAAAATATTTTTCTTGATGTTTTTGCAAATATTTTAACTTCAACAAAAATCTGCATCAATTTATATTATAATTCATAAATAATCGCTTCATAAGACTTTTTATTCCCAGATAAGTTTTATCCATAAATATTTTTTCTAAAATATATGCGATTAGGAATACACTTACTTTTATAAATTACCTATCTTATTAATAGCAATTATAGCACTATGTCCCCCCCGGTCAAACTCTTATCCATGAACACGCTACATTCGGCGTAAAAATTTTCATTAACTCTTAAATACGTTACATTTAGTTGAAGAGCTTTTAACGGTTAAGGTTAAGATGGGTATAAGTAAACTTTAAAAAATGTATCCTTGGTAATTTTCGCGTAAAAAAATACGCAACAGATATGATATCTCCATCATCCACATAAAATCAAAAAGGACCGCCCACACAGGCGATACATCATCGCCAGGGACAGTCCTTTTGAACTTCACTTAATTATTATTTCCGTTTTAAATTTCCAGCTTCTTCAGCAGGAACTCTTCTTCATCCTCAGACAGGCTTTCTCCATCGAGCATTTTGTAGGCAACGCCAGCAGCCTTGGCCAAACGCATCATAACCTCCGTGCTGTAGTTGCGGTTGAGATTTGCCAAAGTCTGTCTTGCCAGCTCCATAGAAGCAGCAGACACAGTATTTCCCCCAAAACGCTGGTCGCAGGCATAGGCCAGGGCAATCAGGCAGCAGACAATCTCGCTGCTGTAGTTTACATCAAGAACAGTGCGGTTGTTGATAATGAAGCACAGGTCCTTCACTACCTGGTCCACATCAAGGCCTGCTGCTCTGCCGCCATCCTCCAGACGCAGCGCCATGCCCAGGGCATGTGCTGTAACCTGCAGGTTACACTTGTTGCTTTCGCAGTAGGCATCACGCTGGAATACCTCTTGCACAAAGCTGCCAGCAACGCGGCTCTTGCCCAACGCGTACAGGCTTGCTGTATAATAACGGTTTTCAGCTGCCAGCGGCTGCACTTTGGCAACCTGCTCCTTACTGCCGCAGCAGCCAAGGGTATAGATGGCCTGAATGTTGACATTAATTTTGAGACCATAGCACGGGAAGCCCTGCAGTACACCCTGCAGCTGGTTCAAACACTCTCTTGCCAGGCTTTGGCGCTGCTGCTCGGTCCAATAAGCAACATGCTTGCGGGCAATGGTGAAAAGACGCAGGCGCAGCTCATCATTATTGGTATAGCACAGCATCTCCAGCAGCGGTCTGGCAAATTCTGCCTTATTACCGGCAGCAGCAATACTGCTGGTGCGCTGGCTCAGCTTGTTGATAACATCCTTCTGCGCATTGCCCTTGGCAGTACTCTTGCGTTCACACAAGGTCTGCAGGCCATGCAGCTCATTATGCACGTTCAGCTTAGTACCGGCGGGAGGATTGAATTTCAGCTTAGTAGCAGGTGCATCATGATTATCGCCACCGATAACGATTTCAGCGGTTTTCTGCTCCAGAATCTGGTGCATATCCACGTCACTGCTCAAAAGCATCTCCATGCTCAGCACCTTGTTGCTGCCCATAAGCACGCGAATCGCAACGTAAGCACCATCCTTATAACCATGCTCCAGCTTCAGATGACCATTGCCGATAGTCTGGTAAGTGTCGCCAAAGGTACGTCTTTTAATAGGGATGGCAATCTCTGCCTTGTCCGGCAGCAGCTGGAAGCCTTTGATATAGTCGGACTGGTACGGCAGATCAGTGCCGCCGGCAACAAGCTCCTGTACAGCACCATCGCGCATACCAAGATACAGGCTGTCATTAAGAATATTTTTACCCCATTCAATTGCAGCACGCTGCTGTACAGCTGCGGCAGCAGCCTTCGGAGCTGCAGCCTTGCCGGGCAAGGGCTGCAGAGCAGGTGCTTCTACGCCTACCATGCGCATATCCTCCTGCATTTGTTTCGCATATTTGTGCAGGTAATAATGATATACTGCTGCACCTCTTGCTACAGCCTGGTCCGGGTCCAGCGCCACAATCGGCTCCAGGCCGAAGAATTCGCGCAGGCGGTCAGTAACCATATAGAATTTGCTCATACCGCCATTGACAATTACGGCATCTACCTTCACTTCATCACCCAGCTTGGCGGCACTTTTTTGTAAAACGTCAAGAATAGGATAGATAATATTCTTCGTATCCTGCAGACTGTCTATTTTCTTGTAGTCGGCAAGCTGCAGATTTTTTCCCATAAACGGCTGCAGAATCTTTTCCACAGCCTCCTGAGTGAAGCTGTCGTCATAGGCGTAACCGATGCCGCCCATGTTACCGCCTACGAAAAATTCTTCGGCATCCTCCTCATCATCCCAGCCAAAGCTGTCATCGGCAGCATAGCTGCTTTCTGCCTGACGGCGTTCGCTCAGCTCCAGCTTCAGCTCCTCTGCATAGTTCAGCAGCTGCGGCATGATGGCCTTCTTTTCCTGCTGCAGCTTGCGCACAACCATAGGACTAGTAGAATACTGTTTTTGGTAATGCTCAAACATTACATCAGCAATGGCGCGATCAAAATCATCGCCGCCTAAAAGAGTGTATCTGTTAGTAGCAATTTCATCTACCTTTAAAACGTCGGGACAGTCCTCACGACGTTTAATCTTATGCATCGTAATATCCAGGGTGCCGCCACCCAGGTCAAATACCAGCACGTTCTTTTCGCTGTTGAGGTCAATAATATGATTGGAAATCTCACCATTTTGTACCTGGTTAATCAAATCATAAATAACGGCATTCGGCTCAGAAAGCAGTACTGGTCTTTCGTTGCCATCCTTATCTGTCACCTGAATGCCGGCCAGCGAGGCAGCATCTCGTGTTGCCTGGCACATTACGGAGTCAAAGTTAGCAGGTACGGTGATTACCGCATCCTTAATCTCCGTGCGATAAATTTTGCTGGCCTCCCGCAGCATGTGCTGCAGGATACGTGCCGAAACCTGCGCCGGAGTTTTGTCCATAATCTCATCAGCCAAGCCTTCGGCATGCGCACTTCCCATTTGGCTTTTAATAGATTTTGCTACCAGATGCGGGCGCAGCGCATACTGGTTTTTGGCAAAATCGCCTACCAGCGGCTCATAGCCATGTTCCTCACGGTAATACACGCAGGACGGCAGCAGCGGCTTCTTCTGCGTGTTCAGGCGCGCCTTGCCTGCTGCGCTGTTGTAAACATCTACAGCACGCGGCAGGTCTACTACCTTGCTGACGATATCGCCATTAGCCTTAAGATTAACTGTAGCCAAAACAGAGTTGGTGGTTCCCAGGTCAATGCCTACGCATAAATCATTGTGTTCTTCATTATTAATCAACATTATCTACAACCTCCTTAACCTTCGGACGAGAAATTTGTACCTGTTTTTCGCTATAAATCCAACCAGGAGAAATTACCTTAACCTGCTTTTCTTCCTCAGCACAGGTAAAAGGAGTTCCCTCGTAGTTCCAGAATTCAACATCGCCAGCCTTTACAATGCGCAGCGATTCAGGCTTCAGCATGGGATTAATGTGGCTGTCACGCAAAAATTGTACCAGCTTGCGCACCATAATCAGTAAACCGTTGATTTCCAACGGCAGCACATAACCGCTCTTTTTCACAGCGTCAATACCCTTGCGCAGCATCAGCAGCTCGTCCAGAATACAGCCATATTTATCAGAATTAAGCTTGCCGAAGAACTCTGTCATTTCCTGCAGCTTAACAGCCTCCAGGCGTTCGTCAAATTCACTTTGCAGGTCTCTGAGCAGCATATCGGATTGCTCCAGCGCACTTTCAAGACTTGCCAGCTTTTGCAGCAAACGCTCCTGCTCAGGACTATGAACTTTTTTCGCATTATTATTGGTGGCTGGTGCACTGCTGCGGTGCTTATTGAAGCCATAGGCATAAGTAATAGCATTTTCTATATCAAAAAGCAGATATTTGCACAGTGTATTGCCAAAGCTGGTAATCAGCTGCTGGTCCTTTTCCTGCTGCAGTTGCTTAATATTGTGAAAAATCACAGCCAAAAGAATTTTATAGTAATGCTTAGGCTTTTTTTCCATGAATTTTTCCCGGGTGCTGCGATACAGCTCATAAGCCTGCTGGTCACCGTTCATGCTTTTTTCCAACAAGATTGCAACGCCGGTAGCATTTTCAAAAACCTCCAGGCGTTTTTCTTCCGTGTTAATCTTGAAGTCACGATAGATTCTGATCATATCGTCAACACTGCAGCTACAGTCATAATTATTTTGTACGAAATCTGCACAGGCAGCAGGCGACATATGAATATTAGCACACAGAGCCTGCAAGGTTAGATTCTCAAAAATAATATCCTCCGAAATTTTTTCGAAACGCCCAGCCTTTTGCTGCACCTTCTCATGTATCTCCTTTAAAATTCCCTGTACCTTAATACTTTTTGTTTCCAGCATTATGCTTCCTCCTAATTCTTAAATTGTATAAATGTCGCCTTCCTCAGGAAAAACTACCTGAGTACGGCATTGGGCATCACGCATGAGCTCCTGCTCCACGGTGTGACCATAATAACCCTCGGCACAATGCACCAGATAGGCCTGGCGCGGGTTCAGCCTGCGAATGAAGCTGAGTATTTCCCCGTAGTCCTCATGCAACGTATAGGCATTGCCAAAAATACGATAACGCCAGCTTACCTGCACCTTGCGCTTGGTACCGATAACAACGTGCGGATGTGCTGCACCGGCATAAAAGCTGCTGTAGTTGTTTTGCTGCAGTACCGGCAGCTGCAGGCTTTCCATCACGTGCACAGCGGCCATGGCCTCAGGCTCAAGATAGATTGGATAAACCTGCCCGCTCTGCTCCATCTCGCGGTTGAGCGCCATTAAGAGCTCCAGCACTCTACCGGGGTCAAAGGCCTGCAGATAAACGGATTGCCCACGTTGCAGGTTGCTCATAACCTCACTGATGCGCTGTGGAAGTGTGTTCTTTTCACGAACACTGTAGGGCTGCTTGGCATGCAGTGCACACATCAGCAATACGTCCACCTCCAGGTCATCTGGCAACCAGCAGCCATCCAGGCCGAAGGCTGATTCCAATGAGTAGTCGCCAGTGTAGAGAATTTTGCGGCCTGCATATTCAAACAGTGTCATCATAGCGCCGGGGATATGCCCCGCCGGGAAAAAGGTGACTGTGTAATCACGCTGCTTGATTTTTTGCAGGTAATTGACAGTCGCAACGTTGCTTAACAAACGCGAAGCTTCGGCTGCTCCCTGCTGACTGCTATTGGCAATCAGACGGTATTCGGCAAGCTGCTTGGTCTGCAGTGTCATGTAAACGGAAGCCTGAGGTGCCATCTGCATGAGCTGCGGCAGGTAGCCGACATGGTCGGTGTGCGCATGAGAAATGTAAACGTGTTCAAGCTGCTGCATGCTTTCCATGAATTGCGAGGTAAGCAGGCTGCGAAAATCCGGGGAACAAGTTGCTCCGTTAATGCGCTGAAGGCCACAATCGAGCAGGATGTTACTCTGTCCCAGGCGCAGGTAGTAGCAGCTGCGGCCTACGCTTTGAGCGCCTCCCAAGGGCATAAAATAGATATCTTTTTGTCGCATGTCTTCCTCCTTTCTGTTTGCTGATATCAGTATAGCAAGTGACAGTGACAGTTTCTGTCTATCATTGCTTTTGTGATATTTTTTATTTCAACATGATTATACTTTGAAGGATTTAAAATATCATTGAAAAAAAGGTGCGTGCTCAATGATGTTAGGATATGCAGACTTGCTTGCTTTTACTTTCACTGTTTATATTTGCGATTTTTGTTGCCAAACGGCACGCTAAGAAAGTTTTTTTTTACGAAAGACTAACTATAAAAAGTCAAGAGGTGGGTAAGAAAAAATTTCCGTATAG
>ENA-UOJD01002041-UOJD01002041.1-human-gut-metagenome-genome-assembly--contig:-P48-NODE-2041-length-17850-cov-17.517224_pt1 | contig 17850 bp, 10 predicted proteins | sample MGYA00242342_ERZ723889 | MGnify/ENA metagenome assembly ERZ723889
CTTTTTCATTTAAGATTTCATGTTTTAAAGTCGGATACAATTTACTAGATACATTTTTATATCCAACCCCCATCAAAAATTGTTTTAACTGTTCAAATTTATCTTTACCCTGAATGACCGGATCTTCTTGACCTGCGATCATCAAGATTGGCAATTCACCATTCGTAACCTTCCAATCCTTTTTATCAAATGCTTTAACCATCAATTGAAATAAATTTATAAAACCATTTGTTGTAAATAAAAAGCCACACAATTCATCCGCTTCATACTGATCCACATTTTCTAAATTTTTACTCAACCAACGATTACCCGATTCATATCCTGCAAAAGCCATCTTATTCAACAGGCCATTACCTTTCTTTTCTTTAAAGAAAGGTTTTATTATTTTAGCCAATCCAACCGCAAAACTAGCAGCCGAATTTTCTGTAGGAGGACCACACAAAATCAAGCAACGAATATATTCATCATATTTTTTTAAGTAACAACGCGCTACCAAAGTCCCCATACTATGACTAAATAACGTTACCTCTAATCCAGGATACATATCACGTACGTACTCAGTCACCTGAAATAAATCATCCACAATATAATTGGCATTTTCTGTATAGAAATATCCATAGTCATTCTTCGATTTTACACTACCACCATGCCCTCTATGATCATGAATCACACAAATATAGCCTCTTTCATTTAAATACTGCATAAAATCAAAATAACGCTCTTTATGCTCCGCCATCCCATGTGAAAACTGTACGATTCCTTTTGGATTTTTGCACTCCATAATCGCAATCTCTAACTTTAATCCATCTTGCTTTGATGTAATTTTTTTAATTATCATATTATAGTACCTACATTTCTTTCTTGATTTCATTGTATCAAATATATAATTATCAAAACTATACAAAAACAAAAAAAAGACCATTTTTTAAATGGTCCAACTAGTTTTCACTAATTTCTACTTTTACTTTGTGATCTGCTTCCACATCAAAAGTAATCTTTGCGAAGTCATCTAAATGATTTGTGACAATATTATGAACTTGATCAAATACTTCATCCTCTTTTTCTTCAGACTTGCAATCATATTCAATAGATGTAACTGTATGCTTTTTAATCTTTACATCTTTTAATTCTTCTAACATTGATTTCATAGTTATCTACCTCGATATAAGTCTATCACTTATTAAATCCCGTTGTCAAATTTATGCGTGAAGCCAATCTATTCTATGATAATAAATAAAGAAAGTAATACTTGATAAAGACCAAGTAATTGGATAGATCCAATATATACACCAAATATTATGCACTAAAGCATTCATGATTGTAAGACCTGCAACACGCACGAAACACCAACAAACCATCATAACAATCATTGGAACCATTGACTTTCCTGCCCCTCTTAAAATAGCCGACACACAATGTGAATAAGCTAATAAACAAAAGAAAAATGCACTAGTTTGTCCACGCAATGTACCAAACTGAATAACTTCAGGTGTCGCATCAAAGGCCGCAATAAATTGTGAACCGAACACAAAAATAATCACACCAATCATTTCTGCCAAAGTCATCGAACAAATCATACCAAACTTAGCACCCTTTAAAACACGATCATATTGCCTTGCCCCTAAGTTTTGTCCAACAAATGTCGTCAGTGCCATTGTAAAACTAGTAATTGGTAAGAACGCAAAACCTTCAATTTTTGAATAAGCTCCACATCCTGCCATAGCCATATCTCCAAAAGAGTTGATATTCGATTGAACAACTACATTAGCTAGTCCAATAATGGAATTTTGAAAACCACTAGGCAAACCATACTTTAAGATTTCTCCCAAAAACTCCTTATGAATCCTTATTTTTGAAAGAACAATACGATGTGTTCCACTCGTCGTCAATAATAAATATAAACATAGACCTGCCGAAATATATTGCGAAATGATTGTAGCCATAGCCGCAGATCCTACTCCCATTTTAAGAATGGCAATAAAGAATAAATCCAATACAATATTTACAACACTAGAAACAATCAAATAATAAAGGGAGTGCTTGCTATCTCCTACAGCCTGTAAAATACCTACAAAAAAATTATACATAATCGATCCAAAAGAACCTAAAAAGTATATTTTAAAATACGTTACAGAAGCATCCATAACACTTTCTGGCGTTGACATCCAGCGAAGTAATGTAGGCGTAAAAAAAATGCCTATAAGTGTCATAAAAAAACTTACAATCAACCCAAACGCTACCGTTGTATGAATTGCCTTCTGCATACGTTCTATTTCTCTTGCGCCAAAATAGCGCGATATAACTACTCCTGCACCAATCGCAACTCCATTAAAGAAACCAATCATCAAGAATATAATGTTTCCGCTTGAACTTACAGCCGCAAGAGCCTGACTTCCTAAAAAGTTTCCAACAATCAATGAATCTACCGTATTGTATAACTGTTGAAATAAGTTCCCTAATAATATAGGTAACGCAAAGAAAACCATCTGTTTAGGAATCGATCCAGATGTCATTAATTTTTGTCCTTGTGCCAACCCTAACACCTCCTATGTTACTAAAAGAAAAGGAAGTTTAAACTTCCTTGTAAAAACTTTGTAGATGGCTACAAGAAGAATCAAATTGTTCTTTTTCTTCTTTTGCCATTTCAATCTCAACAACCTCTTTGACACCTGTCGCATCCAAAATAGCCGGAACACTAGTGAATACTCCATCTTGTCCATATTGACCATCTAAATAAGTAGAAACTGGAAGAACTACAGATTCATTAAACATCAATGCACGAACAATACGTGTTGTACTTGCCGCAATACCATAACAAGTATTTCCTTTACGATTAAAAATTTCCCAACCATCTTTTTTTACAGCTTCATGAATACTATCAAACATACCCTCATTCATACGAGTTGGATTGTCTTTAATGATTTGATAAATATCTTTACCACCCACACGAATTGTACTCCATGGAATCATTTCACTATCTCCATGCTCACCTAAAACATAGGCATGAATGCTTTTTGGATCCACATCAATACAATCGGCAATATGACATTGTAAACGTGCTGAATCTAATAATGTTCCTGAACCAATGATTTGATTTACTGGCAAACCAGAAACTTTATAAGCTACATAAGTCATAATATCCACTGGATTCGATACAACAACAATAAAACCATTAAATCCATTTTCCATAGCACTCGATACAATGCTAGTAACAATCTTAGAACTTGATTTTAAAGCCACTAAACGATCATTTTCCTTGCCCATTGGAGCACTAGCTGTAATCACTAAAACATCAGCATCTTTACAATCTGTATAATCCCCTAATTTAATTTGCATATTACGATTCATAAAGGCAATACTATGAATCATATCCAAAGTTTCTCCTTTGGCTCTTTCTGTATTCATATCAATTAAAACAATTTCATCACAAATCCCTTGGTTGATCATGCAGAAAGCTGTACTTGCTCCCACATTTCCCGCACCAACAATCACTACTTTTCTTTTTTTAATCATAATGGCTCCTCCTACAAAAATTTAGAGATATATCCCTGTATAAATATTACCAAAATAATAACAGGAATGATATACGAAACATAGAAACCAACTTGTTTAGGAAAAGAAATTCCTTCTCCACAATTGGCTTCCTTTAAAAAATTTTTAAATCCCCATCCATATTTAGATGTACAAAATAATACATAACAAAGTGATCCTAAAGGCAATAAATTATTCGATACAATAAAATCTTCCAAATCTTGGATGGTTGAACCAGCACCTAATGGTTGAATAAAAGACAACACATTAAATCCCAATGCACAAGGTAAAGATAGCACAAAGACAAGTACAAAACTTACTTTTATGGTTTTTGAATGGGACCATCCAGTCCATTCCATTGTCATAGTTATAATATTTTCAAATACTGCAATAATTGTAGTTAATGCCGCAAAGCTCAAAAACAAGAAGAACAAAGCTCCCCATACATTTCCAAGCTGCATATTCGCAAAAATATTAGGCAATGTCTGAAAAATCAATCCAGGACCTTGCCCAGGATCTACGTTATACGCAAAACATGCCGGAATCACAATAAAGCCTGCAACCAATGCGACAAATGTATCTAAACATACAACTGTAATAGCTTCCGAAGTTAATTTTTTACTTTTGTCAATATAGCTGCCAAATATCGCAATGGCACCAATACCTAAACTTAAAGTAAAGAAAGCCTGGCCCATAGCCGCAAATACGACTTCTGATATATTTTGCATCTTTGAAAAATCAGGCAATAAGTAAAATTTTACACCCGCCATTGCCCCTGGCAAAATCAGTGAACGTATTGCTAATATAAGCATCAACACCAATAAACACAACATCATATACTTGGATACTTTTTCCACACCATTCTGCAAACCTTTTGAACAAATGAAAAAGCCAATACATACAACTAGAAACATCATTCCTACTTGAACAAAAGGATTTGACAACATCAACCCAAACTCATCATTAATTTGACTTGCATTCAAGCCATTGAAATCCCCTATCAACATCTTATAGAAATAATAGAATAACCACCCACATACCGATGTATAAAACATCATTAATATGTAGTTACCTGCCATAGCCACATATTTCATAAAATGCCACTTTGTACCTTTTGGCTCTAATACATCAAAAGAAAGTGCTGCACTTTTTTGACTGGCACGACCTACCGAATACTCCATAACCATAACTGGCAAGCCTAATATAACAAGAAAAAACAAATAAATTAAGACAAAGGCAGCTCCACCATATTGTCCAACAATATATGGAAAGCGCCATATATTGCCAATTCCTATTGCGCATCCCGCGCTAATTAAAATAAATCCTAAACGATTTGAAAACCGATCTCTCATTTTTCCAACTCCCTATAAAAATAATCTAAACAACCAATATATTTGCCACTCCACGGCTTCATTCTTCCACAATAATGAATAATCACACTATTTTCTTTTACCCAATCTAAATCCATCTTATTTCTTGGATTTCGTAAATTATAAAAATTCATCATCCTTTCACTCAAATTATATTTTCGATAATCCACAAGTCTTGTCTTATCTCCATATAATGCCGTCAATACATCCTGATCAAATAACACAAGTTTTTTCTTATATGCATTTACATAATTAAGCACATCTTGTTTATTCAATTGTTTACGCAACGCTATTAAATTCATCAACAAGACCCCTGTATTGATATACGGTACATCTTCTTTCAACCCTAATCTTTTCGCATTTAAATGCGTCATATTCTCACTTACATGGCTGCAAGCAATATAAAGATTATCCTGAAAATCCATGTTATACAATTCCCTTAAACTTTGAATCACAACAATATCCACATCTAGATATAGAATTCGATCTAACGTATCTGGCAATAAATCAGAAGCGAATAATCGATAATAAATTTCTAATGGATATCTTGATGAAGTAGGAAAATCCTTAAAAGATTCTTCCTTGACTTCAATAAAGTGAAAGGTGCATTCTGGAAAAGATTGCATTAAATCATCCTTATGCTCCTGATTCAAATCTTGATGCAAAATATAAAAGTCTATATTCTTATCAAAACGAAAGATGGATTGTATACATGTCTTTGTCAAACCTATGAATTTTGCGTTAATTGAAAATAAAATGTTCATAAAATGATTTTATCACAAAATAAATTGAAAATCTTTTCATATTTTGTGATAAAATATTTACATTGAGGAGATGATGATATGAAACTTATTATACCTGAAAACTACGATCCAGTATTAACTGTTAGAGAAACACAAGAAGCCATTAAATATATTCGTGATACTTTTCAATACGAATTTGGTAAAGAATTAAATTTATCAAGAATTTCAGCACCATTATATGTCACACAAAGCTCTGGTTTAAATGACAATTTAAATGGTACAGAAAAGCCAGTATCTTTTACTATGAAAGAGTTGCCTGGTGAACAATTAGAAGTTGTACATTCTTTGGCAAAATGGAAACGAATGGCCTTAAAGAAATATGGCTTTAAACTTCATGAAGGCTTGTACACAAATATGAATGCCATTCGTAAAGATGAAGAATTAGATAACTTTCACTCTACATATGTCGATCAATGGGACTGGGAAAAAATCATTTCTAAAAATGAACGTACCCAACAAATACTAGAAGAGCATGTTCGCACGATTTTTAAAGTCATTAAACATATGGAACATGAAGTTTGGTACAAATATCCTCAGGCTGTTAATCATTTACCAGATGATATTTTCTTTATCACAACACAAGAACTATTGGATAAGTACCCAAATCTAACTGCCAAAGAAAGAGAGAATGCCATCACAAAAGAACATGGCTGCGTATTTGTGATGCAGATTGGTGATAAATTATCAAATAATGAAAAACATGATGGTCGCGCACCCGACTATGATGACTGGACATTAAATGGAGATATTCTTTTCTGGTATGAACCGCTACAAAGTGCTCTTGAAATTTCTTCTATGGGAATTCGTGTGGATGAAGATACTTTATTAGAACAATTGAAAAAAGAAAATTGTTTAGAAAGATGCGAACTGCCATTTCATAAAGCGATTCTTAATAAAGAACTACCATATACTTTAGGTGGAGGTATTGGTCAATCAAGACTATGTATGCTTCTACTAAAAAAAGCACATATCGGCGAAGTTCAAGCTAGCTTATGGCCTGAAGACATGATCGATACATGCTTAAAAAATAATATTCAAATTTTGTAGGACAAACGTCCTACTTTTTTATTATTGTTCCATTGGAGTTGGATGCATAATTTCCATATACTAAATCAGCTAATTCACAACCAGATAGTGAAATATTCCCATCACAAACTGTAATTGTTCCATCTATATTTTCACAATATCCATCATATATGAATGCACCATCAAATAATAAACCATCCATGATGACATGTTTGATATCAATATCATCACATATTACACTTACAGTACACTGATTTTTCTTTGTGCTGTTTTTTAAATATGTATAATAGGCCCTTGACAATTCAAAATATTTTTCCATACTATCTCCTAAAGAAAAGGAATAGGCATTCACCTACTCCTTAAATCTTATTCTTCAGATTGGATATCAATTGAACCATTGTCTGTAGTTTCTGCATCTTGTAGAATTGATTCTTCTACTGAAGAGTCTACAGTATCCATCATATCTCTATCGTCAGATCCTGATACTAATTTATCAAATTTTTCAGCATCTTCATTATGAACTTCATTCATACGTGCAATACGTTTGTCTCGAAGTTCTTTTGCCTTTGCAGCTACGATTTCGTTTTGAGGACGATCACCTTGACATCCTGTACCTGCAGGAATCAATTTACCAATGATAACATTTTCTTTCAAACCAATTAAGTGGTCAACTTTACCCTTGATAGTCGCATCTGTAAGAACTTTTGTAGTTTCCTGGAATGAAGCGGCAGACAAGAAAGAATCTGTTTCAACAGAAGATTTAGAAATACCTAGTAATACAGGTTTGAAAGTAGCTGGAGTTTTTCCACTTAATAATGCTTCACGGTTAATTTTTGTGATGTTGTTAAGTGACAATTGAACACCTACATTTAAGTCTGTGTCTCCACTTTCTACAACGATTACTTTCTTCATCATCTGTTTGATCATTACTTCCAAGTGTTTATCGCTAATTTCGATACCTTGGCTTTGGTATACCTTCTTAACTTCCTTCAAGATATAGTCTTGAACTTCACGTACACCAGCAACACGTAATAATTCTTTTGGATCTAATGGACCTTCAGTCAACGCAACACCGGCTTCAATCTTTGCACCGACCTGAACCCATGGACGCATAGACTGGTTCGCGTTAATTTTATGAGAAACACTTTCGTGTTCGTTTGTGATAATAACTTCTTGGCGCATTGTTCCTTCAATACGTTCAATTGAAGTAATTTCACCTGAAATCTGAGCAATTACCGCAACACCTTTTGGACAACGAGCTTCGAACAATTCTTCAACACGAGGCAAACCTTGAGTGATATCTTCTGCACCGGCACCGGCAACACCACCTGTATGGAATGTACGCATTGTTAACTGTGTACCTGGTTCACCAATTGATTGAGCCGCCATGATACCAATAGCTTCACCAACTTCAACGTCTTTACCAGTAGCCATGTTACGTCCATAACATTTACGACAAATACCTAAACGAGACTTACAAGTAAATACAGAACGGATATACATACCTGTAACACCAGCATCTACAATTTTCTTAGCAAGTTCATCTGTGATAAATTCATCACTCGCAATAATTAATTCACCAGTTTTTGGATCTGTTACATCTTGTTTTGAATAACGACCAACTAAACGATCTTGTAATGGCTCGATAACAGAATTTGTCTTACGATCCATTAAAGTTTCAATCCAGTAACCCTTATCTGTACCACAATCATCTTCTTTGATAATTACATCTTGTGCAACATCAACCAAACGACGAGTTAAGTAACCAGATTCGGCAGTCTTCAAGGCTGTGTCCGTTAGACCTTTACGCACACCGTGAGTAGAGATAAAGAACTCACTTACGTTCAATCCTTCACGGAAACAAGAGTAAATAGGAACCTCTATGATAGTTGGAACATATTCGCCAGCACCCGCTTTAGCGTGACCTGGTTTAGCCATTAAACCACGCATACCGGCTAACTGCGTAAAGTTTGACGCGTTACCACGGGCACCAGAAGTCGCCATCATGTTGATTGGGTTTTTACGAGGTAAGTTTTTCATCAATGATGTAACGATCTTATCTTTTTGATCATCCCACATCTTAGATAAATGACGTTCCCATTCTTCCATAGTCAACATACCCTTACGTTGTAAGTGTTTTAATTGATCGGCTTTTACACGACCCTCATCGATATATTCATCTTTATGAGGAGCCACTTCGATATCGGATAAGGCAACTGTAATACCAGCTACTGTTGAATATTCAAATCCTAATGATTTGATTTGGTCAAGAATTTCAGCAGTTTGATCTGCATCATAACGTTTGAAGACTTCGGCAATAACTTTACCTAAATCTTTTTTCTTAACAGCATCCACCAAAGGCATAGCTTCGATGCATTCTTTAATGTTTTGTCCTGGAGAAACAAAATATTTATCAGGAGTACTTACAAAGTTTTCCTTACTAACCTCATTGATATAAGGGAAATCTTCAGGGAACATAGAGTTGAATACAATCTTACCAACTGTTGTAATTAAATAATCATTTTTATGTTTTTCATCAAATGATGTTTTATGCATGTTACATACAGGTAATGCGATACGAGTGTGAAGGTGAACTTGTTTTGACTGATAAGCCATCATAACTTCATCTTCATCCGTATATACATGACCTTCATTTTCACCAAAACGGTGCCAGTGATTTGCTTCTAATGGGCAACCAACTTCTTCGTAGTGCTTAGCTTCTGCGAAGAATTCATCTTTCGTTTCTTCCATTGTTAAATAGAAGTTACCCATAACCATATCCTGTCCTGGCGTAACGATAGGTTTACCATCTTTAGGACCTAAGATATTGTGAGAACCAAGCATCATAACTAATGCTTCAGCACGAGCTTCTTCTCCTAATGGAACGTGGATGGCCATCTGGTCACCATCGAAGTCAGCGTTGAACGCAGTACATACTAATGGGTGAAGACGCATTGCACGTCCTTCTACTAATTTAGGCAAGAAGGCCTGAATACCCAAACGGTGTAATGTAGGTGCACGGTTCATTAATACAGGATATCCGTCGATTACTGTTTCAACAACGTCCCAGATACGAGGATCACGACGTTCGATTAATTTTTCTGCATTTTTAGGATTTTGTGCTAATCCTTGGTTTACGATTTCATTAATGATAAATGGTTTAAACAAGTTAACTGCCATTTCACGTGGAATACCACATTGGTACATTTTCAAATCTGGTCCAACGGCAATTACAGAACGACCAGAGAAGTCAACACGCTTACCTAACAAGTTCTGACGGAAACGACCTTGTTTACCTTTTAATGAATGAGACAATGATTTTAATGCACGTCCACCAGCACCTGTAATTGGTTTTGAACGACGACCATTGTCAATTAAAGCATCTACAGATTCCTGTAACATACGCTTTTCGTTTTGAACGATAATATTTGGAGTACCCAAATCTAACAATTTACGTAAACGATTGTTACGAGTGATAACACGACGATATAAGTCGTTTAAATCACTTGTCGCAAAACGTCCACCATCCAATTGAAGCATTGGACGTAAATCAGGTGGTATTACCGGAATGTTAGTCAGAATCATCCATTCTGGTAAGTTTTCACTATTACGGAATGCATTGATTGTATCCAAACGTTTAATTAATTTCTTACGTTTTTCACCTTGTGCTTTTTCAAGCGCATCCTGTACTTCTTGATATTCAGATTCTAAATCAACATCTTGTAATAAACGTAGTACAGCTTCAGCACCTGTTTGAGCTGTAAATCCTGTTGAACCATAAATAGCTTGGTTTTCACGGAATTCACGTTCAGAAAGAATTTGTTTATAAGCTAAACCAGATTCTTTTGGATCCGTAACAATATAGCTTACGAAATATACAACTTCTTCCAATTGTTTTGGTGTTACATCCAACAACAAAGCCATACGGCTAGGAATACCACGTAAGTACCAAATATGAGCTACTGGTGCAGCTAAGTGGATGTGACCCATACGCTCACGTCTTACGCTTGCTTTTGTGATTTCTACACCACAACGGTCACATACAACACCTTTAAAACGTACTTTTTTATATTTACCACAAGCACATTCCCAGTCCTTAGTTGGACCGAAAATTCGCTCGCAGAATAAACCATCACGTTCTGCTTTTTGTGAACGATAGTTAATTGTCTCAGGCTTTGTTACTTCACCATGACTCCATTTTAAAATCGTTTCTGGACTCGCTAAGCGAACCTGAATCGAGGCAAAATTGTTAATACTCATATTTTATACTACGCCTCCTCTTCTTCGTTATTTTCTTCTTCAATATCGTCTACTAGCTCTTCCTTTTGTGTTTGTTCTGGTAAAGGTTGAGCTGGATGAACGTCCTGGTCATCATCATCTAATGTGATGTCAACCTCGTTATTGTTTTCATCTAACAAACGAATATCGATTGCTAAACCTTGTAATTCGTGCATCAATACACGGAATGATTCTGGAACACCTGGTTCTGGAATATCTTTACCTTTAATGATGGCTTCATAAGTCTTGATACGACCTTGAATATCATCCGATTTGATTGTCAAGATTTCTTGTAATGTGTGGGCAGCACCATATGCTTCCAATGCCCAAACTTCCATTTCTCCAAATCTCTGACCACCATTTTGAGCTTTACCACCCAATGGCTGCTGAGTAACTAAAGAATATGGACCAGTAGCACGAGCGTGTAGTTTATCGTCAACCATGTGGGCCAATTTGATCATGTACATTACACCGACACTAATACGTTCATCGAATGGTTGTCCAGTTTGTCCATCATATAATACCTGTTTTCCATCGACAGTCATGCTTGCTTCGCGCATTACATCTTGTAAGTCTTCATTTGATAAACCATCAAATACAGAAGTAGAGAATTTAACACCTAATTTACGAGCAGCGTAACCTAAGTGGATTTCTAAAATCTGTCCGATGTTCATACGTGAAGGTACACCGAATGGGTTCAACAAGATATCAACTGGATGTCCATCAGCCATAAATGGCATATCTTCGATAGGTAAAATCTTAGAGATGACACCTTTGTTACCGTGACGACCAGACATCTTATCACCTTCAGAAATCTTACGTTTCTGAACGATATATACTTTAACACGCATATTTACTCCAGGAGGAAGATCCGATCCATCTCCACGTTTAAATACACGAATAGAATGAACAATACCAGCACCACCATGAGGTACTTTTAATGAATTGTCACGAACTTCACGTGATTTTTCACCAAAGATTGCTAATAATAATTTTTCTTCAGGACTAACTTCACTTTGTCCTTTTGGAGTAACCTTACCAACTAAGATATCTCCTTCTTTTACTTCGGCACCAACCATAATGATACCGTTTGAATCTAATTTACGAACCGCTGCTTCACTAACGTTAGGTATATCACGAGTGATTTCTTCAGGACCTAACTTCGTTTCACGACAGTCAATATCATATTCTTCTACGTGGATTGAAGTATACACATCATCACTAACCATACGTTCAGACATGATGATGGCATCCTCGTAGTTATATCCATGCCATGTTGTATATGCGATAACAACGTTTTGACCTAATGCCAATTCACCATTTTGCATACTTGGACCATCTGCTAAGATATCCCCTTTTTCAACCTTTTCTCCAACTTCTACGATTGGACGTTGGTTGATACAAGTACTAGCGTTTGAACGAGCAAACTTACGTAATTGATAAGTGTGGTTTTCACCTTCATTATCTTTAACTACAATACGCAAGCCATCTACATATTCAATAACACCATCTTGTTTAGCGACAATACCAACACCTGAGTCTTTGGCAATCTTATATTCAATACCAGTACCAACATAAGGTGAATGAGGAACTAATAATGGAACGGCCTGACGCTGCATGTTGGCACCCATTAAGGCACGAGACGCATCATCGTTTTCCAAGAACGGGACACAGGCAGTCGCTACAGATACGATCTGTTTTGGACTGACATCGGCAAGTTCTACTTCGTTACGATCAGCGATGATAGTTTCACCAGCCTTACGAGCTACGACACGTTCATTTACTAAATGACCATCACGAACCTCATTGGCCTGAGCAATTACATAATCTGCTTCTTCATCCGCACTTAAGTAAACAGTATCTTCACTAACAGTACCATCTGCATTTACCTTACGATAAGGTGTCTGGATAAATCCATATTCATTGATACGAGCATAAGTTGTTAAGTTGTTGATCAAACCGATGTTTGGTCCTTCAGGTGTTTCGATTGGACAAATACGACCATAGTGAGAGTTGTGAACGTCACGAACTTCAAAACTTGCACGATCACGACTAATACCACCTGGACCTAAAGCTGAAATACGACGTTTATTTGTCAACTCAGCAAGAGGGTTTTGTTGATCCATGAACTGTGATAACTGTGAACTAGAGAAGAATTCTTTAATTGCAGCTGTCAAAGGACGAATGTTTGTCAATTTTCTAGGAGTTAAGCTATCCATTTCTTGAATTGACATACGTTCTTTAACGACACGTTCCATACGAGATAAACCAATACGGAACTGGTTCTGAATCAATTCACCAACAGAACGAATACGACGGTTACCTAACATATCGATATCATCTGTTGTTCCTACACCTTCCATAACATTTAAGCTATATGAGAAGAATGCATACATATCTGAAACTGTAATTGTGTGTTTATTTGCGAATGGGTCATTTCCAGCAACACGGACTTCATCCCCATTATCGTCAATAATATATAATTCTTGGACACATGCACCAATCAACCATGCTGTGATATCTTCACTTAAAGCACGTTGTTTAACTTGTGTTTCAACATCACTATCGATGGCATCTGGAGTTACACCAACCATATAACGGTTCGCAACTAATTCCATATCTGCATCAACAATATCTTCACCTTGAGCATTTGTTAAACGTCCAAGAGCATATAAACGTTGACCATAGTTAAATACAGAATCCATATTTTCGGCTGTTAATTTAACTGGTTGTGCAAACAATCCTGCAAAAATATCAACATTTTCAACAACCTTTTGGATTGCTAAAACATCTTTTTCAGTTAATACTGTACCAGCATCTAAATAAGCATCTTCTGTTTCAACATCACTAGCTAATACACGACCAATTAATCCTGTAGTCCAGCTTGTTGGAATTGAAACGATATCTTCTTCATGGAATTCTGAGCGGAATGGATAAGCGACACAATAAGTACCCTTAGCCAATTCTTCACGTAATGCATTTCTTTCATCACGGTGAACCATAGTACCTTTTTCCATGAATACGTTGCCATTTACATCAACAATATCATGAGCAAGGCTCATACCATACATACGATCGATCGCATTTAATTTCTTACGTAATTTATAACGACCAGCTTTTGTCAAGTCATAACGACGGTGATCAAAGAATTTAGCTTGCATCAAAGTGATTGATCCATCTAATGTAGGGATTTCATCACTTCTTTGATTTTCATAGAAAGAAAGTAAAGCTTCCTGAGTTGTTTTTACTTTATCGTTCAATAAAGTGTTTTCAATTTCTTCATATTTACCGAAGAAAGCAGTATACAACAACAAATACATATTCATGTATTCGCGATCTTCTGCATCTGTAGCTACATCAGACCAGTTACGTCCCATTGCACGAAGGAATGTTTCCATCATTGATGTATCGTGAGTATCTTCGTTCACTCCGATATTCAAAGACATACCAATCGCCTTGAATAAAATACTGAATAATACTTTACGGCGACGGTCAATAGAAACATTAATTAAACGTCCGTTTGTAGTTTTCTTTTGTTCAGTCATGAACTCTAACCAAGTACCACGACTTGGAATTAATTCACAACTATAGTTTTGTTTACCAGTTTTTTCATCATAACTGTCCGCAAAATATGCTCCTGGAGAACGTACGATCTGACTAACGATTACACGTTCTGCACCATTGATGATGAATGTACCAGTTTCTGTCATTAAAGGGAAATCCCCTAAATATACTTCTTCACTCTTAGTTACAACTTCCCCAGTTTCTGAGTCTGTAACTTCCAATTCCATATCTGCATATAGAGGTGCTGCAAAGTTGCATTCTCTATACATAGATTCTTCTGCGTTATATTTTGGTTCTTCAAAATGATAACGAAGGAAATTTAAGCGAATGTTTTTTCCATAGTTTTCAATTGGATAGATTTCTTCAAATACTTCTTGGATACCTTGTTGCGTAAACCATTTAAATGAATCTGTCTGGATTTCGACAAGATTAGGTAACTCTAATTTACCACTAACCTTTGAGTAATCTCGGCGGGAAGATTTTTTTCCACACGAGACAATACGATATGCTTTGTTGTTGTCCATGCATGCCATCCTTTCGTTCGAATTTGTACTATATTAGGAAGTTTTCATTCGAAAACTTACACTATTATGCAATTTATTATACTACTAGTAAAACCACCAAATGTCAAGAAAAACTTGACAAAACTATAAAAATGGGTTATAAATATTGCCTATCCTTTTTTAGCACCTTCACAAATTAGGTGCTTTTTTATTTGTCCATTTTGACAACCCATATATTTATGCATACAATAAAGAAGTTAAAAGGAGTCTTTAATGAAAAAAATATTAACTATAATCTTAACTTGTTTTTTATCACTTAGCCTTGCAGGATGCTCGGCCTCAAAAAACAACGACGATATCCTTGCATTCTTCAATGCGTTAGATAATACACTAAATTTAAAAAGTGCCCAAATCAATGGAACACTCGCAATGAAAGATTCAAAATTAAATATTGATGCACAAATTCTTCAAAAAGACGAATTACAAGTATCTAGTTCCATCGGTCTTGTCGCAGGAAAAAATGTGCAAAATAACTTTTTGAACTTTTATATCAAAGATGGAAAAACATATTTAAATTCCATGGGAACAAAAACACAAAGTACAGTCGATAAAATTGGGTTAAAAAAGAATTCAAAATTAAATGCATACAACCCATTTCTAGATTTAACCGACGATCAATTATGTGAATTGTTTGATTCTTCTAAAAAAGAAAATGATACCTACACATTTAAAGTCAATACAAGCAAATTAGCAACACTACTCGATAACATGGGATCCGTTAAACTAGATCATGCTACACTTGTTGCAACCATCAAAAGCGAAAAAATCTCACACATGATTTTAAGCTTTACCGGAACACAAACCGTTGATGATGCGAGTGCTGATATTGATGTTTCAATTGAACTAAGTATCAAAAAACTAAATAAGATCAATTTTCCAAACGATTTAGATAATTATAAAAACGAAACTGCAGAAGATTAATTCCTCTGCAGTCTTTTTATTTATTCGCTTTTTCTTCAATCTCTTTTTGTTTTTGCATAACCTCATTAATTTTTTCTTGAATTAAATGAGCATATGCATCAGCACCAGATTCCATCGGATGTATTCCATCCTCTTCTAATAAATCTGTATGCTGAGAAATATAAGAATTCCAATCAATCAATGTAATATTTGAATGTTTTTTAGCCAATTCCTTCAGATATTGATTATTACTAGCTTCCCATTCAACCCCAGGTGCATATACATTGACCCAGAAAATAGATTTATCTGAACCAATCATTTCTAATGTTTGTTCAACCGTACTCTCATCCAATACCCCATTTGTTCCTAGTGACATCACAACTGTATTATGCACAGCCCCTTTTGACTCGTACCAACGCAAAACATCTGGTGCTTGTGACATTTGTCTCGAAACAGCTGCATCGACAGTTGCATCTGGATAAACAGCTTGTATATTTGTATATGCTGACAACATAACGGAATCTCCCAAACAGAATAAACCTTTATCCGATACTTTCTGTGAATTTCCACTAGGACTATAATCTACATTTTTAGCCTTTTCCATTTTGCCATCTGATTTTGCATTCTTTTTCTTATTCTTGATAGCTTCTTCATTTTCGGCAATACGTTTTTGCAACGCACTAGAATCTACTTCTTTTGAAGTTGCTAAAGCAATAACACCTGTGGCCTGAAATACAAACCCAACGATTCCACAAGCCAACACGGCTTTTTGAAATTTTGGTTTAATTTGTTTATACTTAAACACCTTTAAGAAATAATTTGTCCATACTACAAGTGCAATCAAAATCACAAATTCAAACAAATACATAATGAAGTGTTTATTCCAATCTTTATATTGGAATAAGTAAATCACTGGATATTGCCATAAATAAATTTCATAACTATGCTTACCAATCCAATCTAATACAGGTACATCCAATGAAATTGAACTACTTGCCGTTTTCTCAATTAAGAACATGGATAAAATTGTCATTAGTGCTAACACCAATAAATATACAATTGGCATTTTACCCGCAAAAATAAAGTAAGAAACCGCCAATATTCCAATCAATGAAAGTGAAATATAAAAATTCTTTTTTGTTTCTTCCTCTTTTGTATATATCCAACCCAAAAGCATTCCGGCAAACAATGAATAGATTCGCGTATCTGTTCCATAATACAATCTTGTGACATTCACTTTACATAAATAAAGTATTGGCATTATTAACGCAAAAGCAACAGTGATTCCAAGCATTGTCTTGATTGTATTCGACTTTCCTTTTTTTTCTTCCAACTTATATAATCCAAATAATAAAAGCGGAAAAATCAAATAAAACTGCATTTCAATAGACAAGAACCATAAATGAGAAAATGGTGAAGTATTCGCAATTCTAGTAAAGTAATCCAAACTTTGTGAAATCTGCCAAAAGTTATTAAAACCCGCAAATATACTTAATACTTGCATCTTCATTCCACGCAAACTATCATTAGCCAAAAAGAAATAAACACCTAAAGTTGTAAAAACCATTACCAGCAATGGTGGATACAATCTTTTTATTCTTGATATATAAAATTTGATAGCAGAAAACTCTCTGTTCTCCATTTTTTTCTTATTTGTGATAACCATTAAAAAACCAGTTAAAACAAAAAATAAAACAACCCCTAAATACCCACCTTTAAACACGTTAGGAAACATATGAAATAGCGTAATTCCAATAATCGCAATACCACGCAATCCATCCATTCCCTTTATACGATTTCCTTTTTCTTTCATAT
>ENA-UOJD01002042-UOJD01002042.1-human-gut-metagenome-genome-assembly--contig:-P48-NODE-2042-length-17843-cov-7.295874_pt1 | contig 17843 bp, 7 predicted proteins | sample MGYA00242342_ERZ723889 | MGnify/ENA metagenome assembly ERZ723889
TTAGAAGGGTTCTGTAAAGCTATAAATTGCAGTTATAATGAACTTTTAACAAAAGTAGACGATGAAAGTAATAATTAAAATAACAATTAATTATTTTTTACTATTTCATCGTCTATTATATATAATCAAATTTTGAGGGAACATAATTTTCAGTAAAGAAAAAATACTTCCCCCCCATCTCATTAATTTGGAAAATGGGGAATTTTTTTATAAGCCTATATTAAATATTTGATATTTAATATTTTATTGTTTATATATTAATAAAAATACCCTAACACCCTATTTGAATGAATAATATTTTTGATTGTTTTTTGAAAAAACTTTAACATAGTTATTCTTTTCTAATTGTTCGTAAAATTTATTTCTTCCAAGACCTTTGTATTGATTTGCAATACAATAATCTTTATATGCACTGTAAAATTCTTGCGCTGTTACCTCAGCTTTTCTATATAAACAATTTGAATCTTTATCATTAAAAAATGAGACTACACTATTTGCATTAAGTTTGTATTTTTTTACTTCTCGGTCACTTTCTTCATAATTTGAGAAAACATTACCCATATTTAAGTAAGCGCTGACAGAAATATTTGCTAAATATTCTAAGGCTTCCGATGTAAGCAAATCTTTAATATTAAAAGATTTTGCGTCTTCATCTGTAAAAGATGTTTCTAGTGGTATAATTTCTAACCTACGGTAAAAGCCATTTGTTTTATCAGCAACTGCTGGGAGTTCATTGGCAATAAAGAGCATTTTCGCATATGGAGATATTGTTTGCTTAGATTTAAATTTCTCTTCAACAGATAAATAATCTCCTGTAACAAACATTTTAAAAGTACTCATATCTTCTAAAAATTCGTCAGACATTTCTGAGCCAATATTTAAAAGTTTATTTCGAATTTGGAATGTTGCAAAAGCATTTCTTGCCATATCTTTTAATGAGATGTTTGAAACATTATCTTTTCCAATTAGTGCTTGTATGACATTTGATAAAGTGGATTTTCCATTTCTAGCAGTTTCTCCATATAAAATAAAGGCTTTTTGCAATTTTACACTTGTTGTCATAGAATATCCAATCATTTCTAATATAGCATTTTTTCTTTCCTTTTTATAAGAACTAATTTTATCAAGAAAATCATCTACTGCAATTATCTTTTGTGGATTTGCAATATAATTAACATCAACTTGATTCATAGAAAAAAATTCGGGAGTATGAGCATATAGCTGTTTACTTTTGAGATTATATAAACCATTTTTAAAGTTAATTATTTCACTTTCTTTATCAAAAATTTTATTAGTAGCTTTTAATTCCAAGTTCTTATAAACTTCATTTCTAAAAAATGAGCTTGCTTTTGGTATAATGTTTATAATCTTTTTTTCAACAATTTTTTTATCTTCGGTATAGACTCCATTCTCATATATATATAACCTGTTATCATATATTACAATATTGTTTTCATCTAGCAATTTATCAGCAACTTCATTATGACTTAATTTTTCGGATTTATCTGTATTGATGTCAAGAAAAGCAAGTTTTTTTTGCAATTTAGGTAAACATTCCAGCTTTTTTGCTCGCATTTTTAATTTATTTATTATATCTAATCTTTTGGTTTCATTGTCTATTGTTAAAAGATAATCAAATGTATTTTCATTTAATAGGTCTTCCATTGAAAGATTCTCAATCTCAAACGGAATAAAGTTTGCCTCTTTTAGTTTACTTAGCAATAAATTATTCATTATTTTTTTCTCCTTTTTTTATAGTAAAAATTATTTGGTTAATATAGTTTTTTTCATTTGTATAAAACCATATTTTATCATCATCTGTACCATATATAAAAATGTCAGTATAATATAGGACTTTATCTTTTTCTTGTAGCGCTTTAATATATAATTCGTTGAATTCTTCATCGTATTTTGTAGGACGATATTTTTCTTCCCATTGCTCTAATATGTGCAAATAGTCACATAAAAGCTTAAAAGTATTAAGTTCCCATTTCATAAATTGATTAATTAAACTTTGATTAGACTTATTGGTACGTATTTCTCTAGCTGTCAATTTACTAGTGCTATTAAAATTTATACCTAGATTACATATGCTATTTATTTGCTTAGCTGCTTCATAGGCATTAATGTGCAATAATTCTGATACAAGGGATATTACATCTCCACCTTTACCACAGCCGAAACATTTCCAGATTTGTTTTTTTTCAGATATTGAAAAACTCGGGTTTTTTTCTAAGTGGAAAGGACAGATACATTTATTCGATTTATTTAAGTTTAAATGAAAATATTGTGCTACTTTTAATATATCTGCCGATTCCTTTACTCTTTGTATTTCATTCATAGATTATATAGGAAAATTATTATTGAATTTATCAATATCTTTATGCAATTCTGTAATCCATATATTGATAGTAGAGATGTCAAACATATACCTATTACCAATACGAAAGTAAGGTATTGAGTTTTCATAAATCATTTTTCTTATTTTGGAAACGCTACAACATAAATACTTACTTAATTCTTTAATGTTTACAATTTGTTTAAATGACATTTTTTTCTTTCCTCCTTATAGTTTCAATAATATTATTAATTTTTTCTTTAGCTTCTTTTGGTAATTCTTTTCGTAACATTCTCGAAAAATTGCCGTCATTTATATTTAATTGTTCTGCTATTTGCCAATATTTCAAATGACTCTTAAGAATTTTTTCTCGAATATCTTGATTATTTTTTTTCATTTCATGACCTCCTTTTGCTATATCTTAAAACAAGACAACAACAATAGTAAGCATTTTTAATTTCAGAAAAAAAGAAAAAATAAACATACAAAAATATATTGTAGTGATGTTTACATTTAAATGTTGTTGTTGTATAATGGTATTGTATGTTTATGCAAATAAAAAAATAAAACATACAAAGGAGAAAATATGGGAGAAGACATACTATACAGACTACACAAAGAGTGTGAGTTTGAAACATTAGAAACAAATGATAACTATATAAATTCTATTTTTAAGAATGCAGAGAAGTATTATTCTTTTCCAGATACAATTAATGGAATAGAAATCAAGCAGATGTTACCACTTGGAAATTTTGCTTTTTATATTTTAAATTGTGAAAACTTGAATTTTGATAAGGATATTTTATCAAAATTAAAACTCATAAATGAATTTTTAAGCAAATGCATTATCAATAAAGAATTATGTAATAATAAGGTATTTCTTGCTTTTATTAGAGATATCTTAAAATTGCAAAAATTCCCGCAAGGAAATATTTATGTGTCAAATTATTATACTGAAACAGATAATGTAAATTTAGATATGGAAAATAAATTAAAATTAATGTTAAATAATATAAAAAATATAGAAGTAACCAAAGATTATATATGTACAGATATTATTGACTTAATAGTGGTATCAATATTTGAAGTGTTCTCACATGGTTTTTTTATAAGAAAATGTAGAAACTGTTATAAATATTTTTTGAATAAAAATAGTAACAAATATTGCCCATATGCAAGTTATCAAAATCCACATAAGAGTTGTTATGATTATTGTACAAATGCTTCTTATATAGAAAAAAGGAAAACTAATCCAATAAGAAGTAAATATAATAAAATATCAAATATGCTAAGAAATCGTTACGAATATTATGGAAATCGCTCAGATAGAGATATTCTTGATGATTTTTGTGAGAAATATCAAGATAAAATGGAGAAGCTAAGAAAGGGTATAATTTCGGAAAGTGAAGTATTAAAATTTCTAGATTTGTCAGATAAAAATTTCAAAGAAGAATATAAAAGGAGGAAAAAAGATGGCGGTAAAGGAGATAATAAGAAATAAAAAATATAAAATAGATGTACCGTTAGGCTACAATGGAAATAAAAGAATAAGACATACAGAAACTTTTTATGGCGGGAAAAAGGACGCTGTAATAAGAGAAAATGAATTAAAATTGAGTATAAAAAATAGAACATATATAAATAAAAATAAGATTACAGTAGAGCAACTTTTTAAGGAATGGTTAGAATATTCAAAGCCGATATGGTCTCCCAAAACATATGTGGCAAATGAACACTGGGTTGAAAATATAAATAAGAATATAGGACATATTCATTTATTAGATTTAAATGTTAAGGTATTAGAAGAATTTTATAATGAATTGAGAACTACTACAAATTATTCGGATAAAACAATACAACACCATTACACTATAATTTCTACAGCTTTAAATAAAGCTGTAGTTTGGGGCTATATATTGAATAATCCAAATGAACATATTGAGAAACCTAAAGTAAAAAGAAAAGAAATTGAATGTTATTCGCCCGAAGAAGTTGACATTTTAATTAAAGTAATAAAAAATGAGCCTATAAAGTATCAAGCTTTAATTATGCTTGCTTTAGATAGCGGAGCAAGGAGAGGGGAATTAACCGGTTTAACATGGGAAGATATAGACTTTAAAGAATCAACTATAAAGATAAATAAAACAACTCAATATGTGAAAGAATATGGCATATTTGAAAAAAGTACAAAAACAGACACTAGCAATAGATTAATTTATATTTCTAATACAACCCTAGACTTATTACGCAGATACAAAAAAGAGCAATTACAAAGCAAAATGAGATTGGGAGATAAGTGGGAAAATAGCAATAGAGTTTTTACTAATATGTATGGTGGAAATATGCACCCAGACACGCCTTCACAGATATTAGATAGAATAATAAAAAAATATAACTTAAAAAGAATAACTTTTCATGGATTAAGACATACATCTATTTCACTACAAATATCAAGTGGGATACAAGCACAAATAATAAGTAAAAGAGCAGGACATTCAAGTGTTACTGTTACTCATAACACATATAGTCACTTCTTTGATACAGAATTTAAAGATGTTGCAAATAAAATGGATTCTATTCTTAGTACTAAAATTGTATAATTAATATGAAAGCAACTAATCTGTTGCTTTTTTATCATTTTTGTGAATGGAATATATATTCATATATATAGCTCAAAATTAAGGTTTAAATATTTCCGTCACTTTTTCGTCACTTTTCTTAATATATAAAAAAATTAGCAAGCCCTCAAAAGCTTGCTATTACTGGTTGCGGGAGATAGACTCGAACTACCGACCTTTGGGTTATGAGCCCAACGAGCTGCCAACTGCTCCATCCCGCGATGTATGAACTTTTTTAATTATACAACTTATATACATACTTGTCAATAAAATTTGAAAAAAATTTGCATTTGCCCATATTTTGTGCAATTTAAAAGCTAGCATAAACAGCTAAATTATTGTTTTTAAATTTAATATATAATAGTTTTCGTTAACAAGATAATTTACTTTTGATAGACCTTGATTGTAAGTTCATACTATATTGTATGAATTTTTCACTCTAAATATTCAAAAATAATAAAATTATTACAAAACAGAAAAAATCATAGGGAAATCAAGCAAAATAAATATGAAACAAGATTTACATAAAAATGACAAAAACGCTAAAATGCTTAAAAACAAGCCTTTATTTGACTCTAAATTTTAACATAAAATATCTCACAACAAATTACGTGCAAAAAAATGTAATAAAAATTTAATAAAAGTGCTTTTAACCCTTTCCGCAAGCGAATTTCAGTTGTACACTAGGCAAGGAAAAAATATCCATTGCAAAACATAAATTAAAAATGTAATAATAAATATATATAACTTAAGAGTGAAAATTGGAGGAAAATATGCAAGCAAAAATATCTAAGTTTATAGCCGCAGTGTTAGCCCTAGTAATTATATTTGCAAATTCGTGGTCGGTAGTAAGCTATGCTGCAGAAGTATTTTTAAGTGAAAAGGAGTTAGAGAATCAAAACACTACATCAAAAGATGGAAGTGTAGATTTTGATGTGCAGTATACCAATGGAAAACACAGTGCAACATTAAATATTGACGAGAAAAATACTAAGCTAAATATTGCTGTATCATTAAAAAAGAGTGGCTATGTTAAAGATCTTGCAATAGATTTTTCTTCTTCAAACTTTGAAGTAGATCAAATAAATGATGAAAATACAAATGAAAATGGTAATGCAGCCCAAACAACAGTGGCTAAAAAGATTCAGAATTTTGATGCAGAAAACAAGAAAATTACATTCGGACAGATAACAAATAAAGAGCAAATTTCAGAGCAAATATATATTAATCCAATCATTAAAGAGGAGATAGGCGAAGACAATTTTAGCAGGGATAATAAAATTAAACTTACTTGCACATTTGTAAATACAGATGCAAAAGAAACAAAGGTTGAAAAAGAAATAGTTCTTCATACAGAGTGGACTGCAAAAAACGTGGAAACAGAATTAAATTATGAAACAATCAAATATATTCCATATGCATCAAATGAAGAAAACAAAATAATTGTTCAAGGAAAAGTAACAACGAACGTAAAAAACTACGTTTTACCAGTTAAGAAAACAAATATAAACATTAGTATTCCACAAATTGCAGGGGAATATCCAGAGAAAGTATCAGTTATAAATAACACAGAAGAAATAACAAAAGAACTTAATAAAGAAAATATTACATATGATGAAAAAAACGGATCCTTAACGATAAAAGAAAACAATGAAATAAAAAATAATAAGATACAATGGCAAAAAAACAAGCCACAAAAATATATAGTTACATATATTTATTCTGCTAAAGCATATGAAAAAATAAAAGAAACATCCATAAAATTGAATTATAAGTTAAATTCGGAAATTACATTATATAGTAATAATGAATTAACAATAAAAAAAGAAATAACAGCAGAACAAGTACAAAAAGAAAAACTAGGAGAAATTGCAGATATTACATTAGAAAACCCTAATGAGGGCATTTACAAAGGGTACATGTATAACAATAAAGTTACTGCTGAGGAGAATAAAAGAGAAACAGAAATTGCAAATAAATATACATTGAATATTGCATATTCAAATTTAATAGATTCTTTTACAATTTCGCAAAACGATGATAAGTTTACAACGAGTAAAGAACAAGAATATAAAGCAAATACTTATAACAAAGAATTAAAAATATCAAAACAAGAATTTGATAATGTATTGGGAGCAGATGGTAAGATTGAAATTCAATCTAAAGATGGAACGATTTTAAATACAATTGATAAAGATACGCAAGCAGAACAAGATGAAATTAAAGTTGATTTGACATCATTTAAAATCGAAAATATTGTATTGGAAACATCAAAACCACAAACTGAAGGAAGCTTGAATTTTGAAATTACAAAAGCGATCGCAAAAGACAATGATTATAGCATAGAAGAAATTAAAGAATTTACAAACTTAAAATCTTCATTAAATGTTGTTGCTAAGAATTCGGATATAGCTGTTTTAAATGAAACGACAGAAATGGTTACAAAGCTAGAAGAACCATCACAAAAGGTAAGTATAGAATTAGAAAACAATAGATTATCTACAGTTACAACTAATGAAGCTGTTGCAATAGGTGTTACATTAGAAAACGATAGTATTGATGATGTTATGTTTATAAATCCTAATTTTAAAATTATTATGCCAAAATACATTGAAAAATTAGATATAATAGCAGTAGAAGTTATGTTTGATGGTGAACTTAAAGTCGCTGAAACAAAGGTTTATGATAATGAAGACGGAACTAAAACCATAGAGGTACAGCTTGAAGGAACACAAACAACTTTTAATAATCCAATTGCAAAAGGTGCAACAATTGTTATTGCGGCAGATATAACTTTAGAAAAAACTACTCCAACTATGAATACAGAAATAAAAGTTATTGCTCAAAATGGTGATGAAAATAAAACAACATCAGAAAATAAAACTACCGTAAAGTATATTGCTCCTTCTGGAGTTGTAACAACAAATAGTGTAATAGGATATAACGAAAATGAAAAGTTAGAAGTTGTAAATGGAGAAGCAAAAGAGGCGTTAATACAAGCAAAATCAAATGAAAAAGAGTTAACATTTGAGATGAATATTATAAATAATTATGAAAACACATTGAGCAATGCTGTAATATTAGGAAGAACAATGTTCAAAGGAAATAGAGATGTAGATACATTACAAGATTTAGGAACAACAATGGATATTCCAATGTCATCGAAGATTACACTAAGTGGTTTGCCAAAAGAAAATGCAGAAATATATTATTCTACAAACGGAAATGCTACGAAGGATTTATCAAATGCAGAAAATGCATGGACTAAAGAAATAACCAATTATGCAGAAGTAAAATCTTATATGATTGTCTTTAAAAATTATGACATAAAATCTGGAGATGTTTTTAAGTTTTCATACAATGCAAAAGCTCCAGCTAATTTGGATTATGAGAATAAAGCATTTGAAATGTATGGAATATACTTTACAAACAATATAAGCACTGGAAAGATTGAAGATAAAGCTATTGCAACTAAAATTGGATTAAACACCGGAAAAGAGGCTGTTTTAAATGCTAAATTAGAATCAGTGCTTGGAGAAGGTGCAAGCGTAAAAGCCGGAGAACATCTTAAATATATAGTTACAATAAACAACAATGGAACAATTTCAGCAGAGGGAACAACTATTAATATAGAAATTCCAAATAACTTAGAGTACATACCAACAGAAGGCGAAAATTATAAAATAAGAACAATAATGCCATTGCAAAAATTTGAAATGCCTGAAGAACCAGATTGGGATAACATAAATTGGGATAAATCAGAAATGAGCAAAGAAGAAGCAATGGCGATGTGGAAACAACAGGCTGAACAAATGAAACAACAAATGGAAGAATATTCAAAATGGGTAGAAGAGCAAAAAGCACAAGGTGTTGAATTTGATGAAAATATAACAGAGCAGAAAAAAATATTGGTAATAGAAATAGGAAACATGAAAACAAATCAAACAATAAAAAAAGAACTGGAGTTTAACACCATGCACCTTGGAAGTGATGCTGAAGACGAACAAGTAAAATTAAAAGCAACAGTTGAATATAACGAAGATATGAAAGCTGAAACAAATGAAGTAACAAACATTATAAAGATAAGTTACTTTAATGTAAATATTTATGCAAATAATGAAGAAAAAATACAAGTTGGAGATATATACGAATGTTTAATAAATATTAGTACAAATGATTTTGAAAATGATGCAACAAATGCAATATTAAAGATAAATTTACCAGAAGAAATGGAATATAAATCTGTTGCATACGAAGGTGGTACAACGCCTAATAAAGTAGTGGTAAAGGGTAATACATTACAGATAAATTTAGGAACTATTGAAAGAGGTAAAAATAGGCAATTAACACTTAAATTAAATGTAAAAGATTTGCCAAATGGAGTTTATAAAAAAGACGTTTCTATAACAGGAACCATCGAAGCAGATGGAAAAAATGCAGAAACTATACCAACATTAACAGATACAATTAATAAAATAGGAGTAAGCATTGTACAAACGTGTAATATTCCAGCAAATACAACTATTTCTGCAGCAGAAAAATATACATATACATTCACAATATCAAATCTTTCGGAAATACCTATGGAAGATGTAATATTAACGGATAAGCTACCAGATGAAGTACAACTTAAAAGTGTAGAAACAATATATTCAGATGGTACAAAGAGCACAGATGTAAGCGTAAATGAAAATGGAGAAATGGAAGTAAACTTAAGTCTTGGTGAATTAACGACAGCAAATGTAAAAGTAGAAGTAATGGCAAAATCTTTAACTAAAGATACAACAATAACAAACAAAGGAAAAATTACGCACGATAAAATTGGTGAAATAGAAAGTAATAGCATTACACATGTTGTAGAACTATTCGATAAAAACAATGTGGATCCAGATAAGCCATCATACACAAAGAAAATAACCGGAACAGTCTGGATAGATAAAAACAGAAACGGTGCAAAAGATGCAGATGAAGAAAAAGTACCTAATGTTACAGCTATATTAATAGACCAAAATGGAAACATAGTAAAAAATGAAAAAAAATCAGAATGTGTTACAACAACAGATAGTGATGGAAATTACTTATTTAACAATTTATATTCAGGTACATATACGGTAGTATTTTTATATGAATCTTCTTTATACAGTGCTACAACTTATAGAAAAGATGGAGTAGACGAAAGCTTAAATTCAGATGCCATAGATAAAACTATTGTATTTGAAGGAGTCCAAAGAATTGCAGGAGTAACAGAAATAATAAAAGTTACAACATTTAATGTTTATAATATGGACTTAGGGCTAGTAGAAAATACAAAATTTGATTTAAGACTGGATAAAACTGTAAAGGTTATTACAACAAATAATGGAAAAGATGTTGCAGAACACACTTATAACAGTAAAAATGCAAAAATAGATTTTGAGGCAAAATATATAACACAATCTTCAATGGTAGTTGAGTATTCTATAACCATAACAAACGAAGGAGGAGTAGCTGGATATGCAAAGAAAATAGCAGACTACATTCCAACAGAGCTTAAATTTAATTCAGAATTAAATAAAGATTGGTATGAAGGAGCAAATGGAACCGTATATAATTCTAGTTTGGCAAATACAGTTATAAACCCAGGTGAGAGTAAAACGGTAACTCTAATATTAACTAAAAATATGAACAATGATGATTTTGGAGTATTTAGCAATTCTGCAGAAATATATGAAGCATCAAATAATAACGGATTATTAGATATAGACTCAACACCAGGAAATAAAGCAAGTAATGAAGATGATTATTCGATAGCAAATGTTATTGTAGGAGTAAAAACAGGACAAGCAGTTATATATGTAACATTGACAATGGCTGTGTTAATAATAATTGCAACAGGTGTATATGTAATAAGAAAAAAAGTATTAAAGTAAAGGAGGCAAAGAGCGAGTGAAAGAAAACATAAAAATAAATAACAAAAAGATTATAAAAACAGCTGGTATCATCTTGGTTGTTTTAGTATTAACGCTGTTCTTTGCTGAAAAGAAAACATTTGCATATGGAACATGGCAGGGAAACACTAGTAGTGGAATGCCTCAAAAGGGAGCTTTTTCGGATAGTGGTAGCCTACTACCTAATATACTTCAAAAAAGGACTTTCTCTGGAGATTCAGATACAGAATTTCCATATACAAATTGGTCAACAGAAGTAAGTGGTTCAACAATGTATGGAGCAGATTCAAATAAATCTGTAAGATTTGGAAAATACGATGCAACAAAATACTATCCAACACCATACATTAACCAAGATGTTGGAACATATTTAGATTTCCTAGCCAAAATGAAAAAGTTATGTGAGGAAAGAGCAAAAAAATATTTTAGCGGATTTACATTAGCTGATTTAATTGGAGCTGTACATGGCGCATTTGGGCTAAGATATGAAAGCTGTACTCCTATTATATGGTATGATCAAATTCAAGGACCTTCAATTTACAACAATGAATTATTTAATGTAGAAATTACAAAACCAATGCTAATAACAAGGGTACAATCATCAAGTGCATCAAGTACATCAGGTTATGATTACAGCAAGTCAGAGGGTCTAACTCGAAACATAATGACATTTCGAATATTAACTAAGTTAACAAATTGGGATAAACCAGAATTAACAACCGATGGTTCAACCAATATGGGAATTCAAGATGTGTCTTATTGGAACTCTGATCCAGTATTAGGACCAAAAGTTGCTGTGATGGAAACAGAAAATAGAGCTGAAAACGGATATCAACAAGAAGGAGATACAAAAAAATACACCAATTTATCTATTGGAAGAGGAGGTGCCAATATTGCATACATACTAACTGCTATGGAAAATGCATATAGTGGAGTAACTAATTCTGTAAGAAGTAGATATAATTTAAGTGATATTCAAACAGCATATTGGGAAGCAAAGGATTTTAGCATAATAAGCTCTGCACAAGAAACTTCAAATGGAAAAGAATTGTACAAAAAGGCAAAAAGCTATCAGTCTTTTGTAAATAAAAATCTTATAAATTTCTCTGCTCAAATAGATATGTCGCAGTCACAAATTATAAGTAATAGAAACACCAACCAATATATAATAGGACCATTAACGATAAATTATCCTGAGTATGAGGATATATCATACTTAAAATCAATATACCTTAAGACAAATGAAGGTGAACCTTTAAAATCTAAAACCTTAGTATATGATGAAAATAATGATGACTTTGAAATAGAATTCATAGGAAGAACAGTTTCAGGTTCAAATGGTTTAAAGAAAAAATACCCAGCTTCTGGAAGCCAATTCTATATTAAGTTTTCAGCTTCAGATACTTTATACCCAACAAATGTTGGAATATATGCTGATGTTGAATACTTGAAAAAAGCAGAAATAGAATACAATCAATTAAGAACAAAAACTAATGTATATCAATATATTGGTCTTACGGCAAGAGCAAACGAAACAAGTTCAGACAAAAGCGACAAAAAGTTAAGACTTGCGAGAGGACAAGCATTTATAACAGTAAAATATTCGTACCAGCAATTGCATATTGGATTTTTATACGCATATACAACAACAGAATATGGTACGCTATGGCTTACAATCCATAATGACGATACATATATGATAGCTCAACCTTTTGTTCAAATGACAAAAGATCCAGTTGATACAATTGATGCTCAACCTATAGATGTTGCAATGGGTGGAAAACGCGAATACAAGGTATACCATATAGAAGCACACAAAAACAATATAACTTTACCAACGAACCCAGGGCTAGACCCTAATAAAAATCAAACAAATGTAGACTTAACGATGAAAATTGGTGGTAAAGTATGGGTAGATGGCAGTGTAGGCAAAGAGGATAAATATGATGGTAAATATGGTGATGGAGATACACCAATGTCAAATGTAAAAGTTTCACTATATGAAATACCTAAAATACCAACACCAGGCACAAAGCCAAAGCCAACGCTACCACCAACAACAGATACAGATGAGCCTAAAAAACCAACAATATCTGCTCCAAGATTTTTAGTGTATAACAGAAAAACTGGAGAAACTCTATGGGGAAAAGGTGAAAACACTCAATGTGCAGTTGCTTCAATTACAAAAATGGTAACAGCATTAGTCGTAGCAGAAAGAATGAATTTGAATGATGTTGTAACAGTTAATAGAACTGCTGTAGGAGAGTATTTAAGAACAAGTACTTGGAGCCCAGAACTTCAAATAGTTGGACTAGAGGAAGGCGATAAGGTTACAGTAAGAGATTTATTAAGAGCAGTGCTTGTATATTCAGGCTGTGATGCTGCAGAAGCACTTGCAGAATATTATCCGGGTGGAAAAAACGTATTCATGAACCTAATGAATGAAAAAGTTCGCTCATTGGGTGCAACCTCAAGTCACTTTGTTACTCCTTTTGGTGTAAAACCAGAAGATAGATCTTCTGCTAAGGACTTGGCTAAAATACTAGATGCTGCAATGGATAACCCAATATTTGCAGAGTATTTTAAAGAAGGCTCAAAACAATCAATATCTATAACGATTAATAGAAATGGAACAAGCTTCCAAAGAAAGCTTAATAGTACAAACCCATTAAAAACAACACCAGGAATAGAAGGAACAAAAACAGGTCAAATTAGGGTTTCTGGCTACTGTGTAATTGCTTCATTTGTATATGAAAATGAAGAATATGCAATAGTTGTACTAGGTGGAACAACAAAAGAAAATAGAAATTTAGATGCAAGAAAACTTGCTCAATGGTTATTAGAAAAAATATTATATGAAAAGAGCAAAGAAGGAAAAACAGATTCTACTGGTGGAATAATAGGAGGTGTAACTGAACAGTTTGATTTTATAGAAAAAGGAAGATTTGTAGAAGCAACAACCACAGATAAAAATGGTGATTATGTATTCTATAACTTGAATTCAATGTATAATTACTATGTAAAATTCACATACAATGGTCAATACTATGAGCCAACAAAGTATAACGCAAATAGAGATGACGAAAATTGGGATAACAATTCTAAGGGTATGGATGTTGCAACTCAAAGAAATGTATTCAATGCAAAATTTAGAGATATTGGTTCTGCACCAGAAAACTTACTAGAGCCGAAAGCAGAAATGCATACAAGAACAGAATTAAAAGATCAAGGATTGATAGATGATTTTGGAAACATCGTTGGAGAAGTAAGTAAAGATGGTAAGAGAGAATCAAAAGATACATATGTAAACGAAAGTATGATGGATTCTTATACTTGTAACGGAACTAATAATATGGATTTATATCCAAATTTAGATGTTTTTGTAAATGATGAGAAGAAACATGCACTTATAGATTCAAAACAAATGATAGACTTTATTGAAAGCGATAAAGTAAAAACATTATATGCAGAACCAGACATAATGAGACATGTAAACCAAGGATTTGTGGAAAGAGAAATTGTTGATTTAGCATTGAGAAAAGATGTTTATAAAGCAACTCTTGAAATAAATGGAGAAGTTGAAGAATACAAATACGATAAAAGAAACAGTATAATTTATGAAGGCTGCTGGGATATTAAGGGAAGAAATAACGGATATTACAGCAATAATTATACAAGAGAACTTTATAGAGAAGACTACTCATTTAAAGTAGAAGATTATAGCCAATGGGGATTGTTCCAAGAAGCATTAGGACTATCTCAAGATTCAGAATTAAAAGTATTTGTAACATATAAGTTTACAATTCGTAACAGCTCATATGGAATTGCAACAGCAGTAACAGAAGTAGTAGATTATTATGACCCAGACTTTACGCCTGTTCCAGAACGTTCATATATAGGTGATAAAGATGGAAATAGTATAGGAAGTGTAACCTTAAACGAAAAGAGTAGATACTCAGAAGCAACCATGAAGAAAATGGATGGTTATAATACTATATATGTAACAGGTTCAAATATATATAGTAGTGCAGGAGATGATATTGCAAGTACAGGCTGTTTCCCTCTATCAGATCCAGATAAGAATAAAGATATATATTTCTATATAACTTTTGAAGTAAAAAAGGATTCAAGCAGAAACATACTTTTAGATGATGACACTGGAAAAGAAAACGTAGCAGAAATAAATGGTTATAAATCTTATTATGGAATAAAAGCAGTTGCTCCAAACTTTGGAAATACAAAAGCTATGGCAGAGTTTGTAAGAGGAGATATTGCAGGTATTCCAGATACAGATTCAACACCAGGTAACTTACGTGAAATCGATACTTCTAAATTTGAAGATGATACAGATAAAGCTCCAAACATTAAAATTACGTTAAACCGTCAAAATGTTAGAACAATAAAAGGTACTGTTTGGGAAGACAAGAGAACAGAAGAAGTAAATAATGCTATGGTTGGAAACGGTAAACGTGATGATAAAGAAACTGGAATAAATGGAGTAAGAGTACAACTAGTAGAATTAAGAGAAAAATCTAATGGTGATGGTGTAGATGGAACCAGATATGAATATATTTGGAAAGAGGTAAAAACCGGAGACGTAACTCAGTCCTTAACAACAGTAATACCAAGAAGAGGAAATGTTACATTCTCAGATCTAACATCAATAGGAATTGGAACTGGAGAGTACTTATTCCAAGGATTAATTCCAGGAGAATACATTGTGAGATTCATATACGGTTCAACAGATGAAACTGTATTATCTGAAAAAGCTGTTGATTATAAAACAGGAGAAATTATATCAAACCCTGTAACACAAAAACTAGGTTATAGCGGAGCAACAGCTATAAACCAGAAATCATACAATGGAAATGATTATAAATCTACATCATATCAAGTAGAATCTGAATTGTTTAATGGTGTTGGAGCATATAGAAACAACACATCAGGCTCATATAAATATAATTTTGAAGAAGCTGATGGAAAAAATCAATCAGATGCAAAAGATATAATGAAAGATATGGATTATAGTTCACTTTCAAGTATAATACAAAGCATTGGAAACTGGAGATTAAAAGTAGCTAAAAACCCATTAAATCTTGTAAATATAGACAATACAAGAGAAATAGTAGAGAAATATTCAAATGGAGATGTTACAAACGAGTTAGCAGAAATTCTAGCATCATACGAACATTTGCCAACAAGCGAAGGCAAAACAAGAGAATATTTAAATACATTTATGAATAATACTTACATGGTAGCAGAAACAGGCGTTATAAACATGAAGAGTGAGTATAATAGAGAAGAATCTGAGACAACACCACTTGTTGGAACAGCCAATGTCGGATTTAGCAATTACGATAGAGGTGGCTACTATGTACTAGAAGGACTAGACTTTGGTTTAGTTGAAAGACCAAAAGCTCAATTAAAAGTTACAAAACAAATCACAAATGTTAAAATGACTCTAGCAGACAACAGCGTATTATTTGATGCAATTGCAAAAGCTACAAACGTATTATGGATTGACCACACTGCACATGGACAAGACACAAAAAATGTTTATAGTACAAACAAAAACTATAAAAATTATCTAATGTTGAATCCAATTGTAAGAAGTAAAGCAGCAAGCAAAGGAAAAGTACAGCTTACAATGGACCAAGAAGTTATGCATGGAGCAACACTTCAAATAACATATGCAATAACTGTTGCAAATGTTGGTGAAGTAGATTATAAAGAAGACCAATTCTACTATACTGGAAAGGTTGGAGACACTGGTACAATAGTAAAAACAAATCCAAGAAAGTTAATTGACTATGTTGGAACACAGTTACATGAATGGGATGATAGAGATGATAAAACGGCAACAAGAAACAATTTACAATTTAACAGTAATCAAAACCCAGAATGGCAAGTAATTACAAGTGATAAAGTGTTACAAGATGGATTGGTAAATAAGGCATATGAAACAAGTATAAATAAATATACAAAAGACCATATAATTGTAACAGAAGCCATATCTAAAGACCTTATTCCATTAATTGCAGATACTTCGGAAGCAAAAAATCAGATTGCAAATAAATTTAAAGAAGATCCAATGCATGCACTAGAAACTGTAAATGCATCACAAAGTGTGAGTGGAGTTCAATTAATATTAACTCAAATGATAACACAAGATAATACAAATGATGACAAAACTTACAACAATATGGTAGAACTTGTAACAACTAAGAATACAGTCGGAAGAAAGATGGCATATTCAGTTGTTGGTAACCAAGACCCAACAACAGAACCATACGAAATAGACGCAGATGATTCTCAAGATGTTGTAATTTTACCACCATTTGGAAATACACCAATATTCTATGTATTAATAAGTGCAGTAGCATTCATATTAATAGCAGGTATTACTATAACAATAGTTGTATTAAAAAAGCATAAATAGAATAAATAAAATTCTAATTATTAAGATGAAAACTTGATAATTAGAATTTTTTTTGCCGAACAAGTGAAAAACCTAGGGAAATATATATAGTAGAAATAATAATAAATTAACATAAAAACATACAAACTGCAAAAAGCTTGAAATAAGCGGGAAAAATTAATTACTTTTAGAAGTAAAAATAATTATAAAAAAATAAATGATTAAAAATGTAATAAAAATTTAATAAATGTACTAGTAATGCCTTCCGCAAGCGGGTTTCAATTGCTTTTTTATCGTAATTTAAAGACCTATTGAAAAATATGGGAAAAAATGCAATAATATAACATGAATATTAAGATTACATAATTTTTAAAAAAGTTAAAAAAACATTGAAAAATAAGCAAAAATAGAGTATAATTAGTTATAGTGAAATTTTTAAGGAGGAGCAAAGATGCAACAAAAATTAATTAAAGTAATTGCGATGCTATTAACTACAACAATATTGTATGCCAATTCAGCAACAGTAGTAAGCTATGCGGCAG
>ENA-UOJD01002050-UOJD01002050.1-human-gut-metagenome-genome-assembly--contig:-P48-NODE-2050-length-17786-cov-8.059275_pt1 | contig 17786 bp, 21 predicted proteins | sample MGYA00242342_ERZ723889 | MGnify/ENA metagenome assembly ERZ723889
CCTGCCCCCTTCCAATCTCGGTACTTTCGCGATATAATATCACTTCATGAAAAAAACGAAGATACAGGGAGAAGGAAAAATGCAGTTGCGGGAAGATCGCCCGGCTGACTGCCAGCGGCTAGAGATGCTGTTCCTTGCGGCAGACGAACGCGGCGTGGGTCTTGGCAGGCAGATGCTGGAATGTGCCATGCGGCATTACGGCGTCCGGGAGCTGACGGTCAACGCGCAGACGGTCGGCTTTTATGAGCACACGGACCTTTCCACCTGAACGCGGACGGAATGGATGAAGCGGGCGAGCGATTCCCGCTGCTGTATATGAGAAGAAACCGGAGTGAAAAAACATGATCGATAAGATGCTGATCCGTGGAGCAAAGGTCCACAACCTGAAAAATATTGACGTCGATATTCCACTTGGAAAAATCGTCGGGATCGCAGGCGTGTCCGGGTCCGGCAAGTCTTCGCTGGCGCTGGGCGTGCTGTATGCCGAAGGCTCGCGCCGCTATCTCGAGGCCCTGTCCACCTATACCCGCCGCCGCATGACGCAGGCATCGCGGGCCAGCGTGGACGAGGTGCTGTATGTACCTGCCGCACTGGCCCAGCACCAGCGCCCCGGCGTGCCGGGCATCCGCAGCACGTTCGGCACGGGAACGGAGCTTCTGAACAGTCTGCGCCTGATGTATTCCCGCCTTGCCAGCCACCGCTGCCCGAATGGCCATTATCTGGCCCCTTCGCTGCTCGTCGCGGCCGGGAAGGAGCTCGTCTGCCCGGCGTGCGGCGCGCATTTTTATGCTCCGTCTGCCGAGGAGCTGGCATTCAACTCGCAGGGCGCGTGCCAGAAGTGCGGCGGCACGGGCATGGTGCACACCGTTGATATGGCGACGCTTGTGCCGGATGAGTCCCTGACCATCGACGAGGGTGCGGTTGCCCCGTGGAACAGCCTGATGTGGTCCCTGATGACGGATATCTGCCGCGAGATGGGCGTGCGCACGGATGTGCCGTTCCGCGAACTGACGGAGCGGGAGAAGGACATCGTGTTCCACGGCCCGGCGGAGAAAAAGCACATTTTCTATCACAATAAGAATACCGGGCAGGCCGGTGATCTGGATTTTACCTACTTCAATGCCGTTTACACCGTAGAAAATGCTCTTTCCAAGGTCAAGGACGAAAAGGGCATGAAGCGAGTGGAAAAGTTTTTGAAAGAGGATGTCTGCCCGGATTGTCACGGCACGCGCCTGTCGAGCGCGGCCCGCGCGCCGAGGCTGCGGGGTATTTCTCTGGATGAGGCCTGTACCATGTCGCTGACACAGCTCGTCGAGTGGGTAAAGAGTGTGCCTTCCGGCCTGCCGGAGGAGATGCGCCCAATGGCTGAGAGTATTTGCGAAGCATTCCAAAGCACGGCCAAGCGCCTGATGGACCTCGGACTGGGCTATCTGACGCTGGACCGCTCGGCGTCGACGCTCTCGACCGGTGAGCGCCAGCGGATGCAGCTGGCCCGCGCAGTGCGCAACCGCACGACCGGCGTCCTCTATGTGCTTGACGAGCCGTCCATCGGCCTGCACCCGTCGAATATCGTGGGACTGACCGGTGTGATGCACGATCTGGTCGCCGACGGCAACTCCGTCATTCTGGTCGACCACGACACGCAGATCCTGAAAGAAGCCGACTGGATCGTCGAGATGGGCCCGGAGGCGGGCGCAAAGGGCGGCTATGTCATCGCACAGGGGGCGATCCCTGCAATCGAGGCCAACTCCGCCTCTCAGATCGGACCTTTTCTTGCCGGAACGGCAGAGACAAAGCTGCGCTGCTGTACTGAAAAAGAGACGCTTTTTGCAAACGGGACGATCCATCTTTCCACCGATTCCATCCATACCGTCAAGCCGCTGGAGGTGGATATCCCCAAGGGGCGCCTCACCGTTGTGACCGGCGTGTCCGGCTCCGGCAAGACGACCATGGTGCTCGAGAGCCTGATCCCCGCGCTGGAGGCAACCATCGCTGGCAGTGCACTGCCAGCGCACATCCGCGCCGTTTCGGCCGACGGCATCGCGCATGTCAAGCTCATCGACGCGACGCCGATCGGCATCAACGTCCGCTCGACGGTCGCGACCTATGCGGGCGCGCATGACGAGCTGCGCAAGCTCTATGCCAAATCTCCGGACGCGAAGGCGCGCGGCTATAAGGCAGGCGATTTCTCCTACAATACCGGCTCCCTGCGTTGCCCTGGCTGCGACGGCACCGGTATCGTCAGTCTGGACGTGCAGTTCCTGCCGGATGTGGACATTCCCTGTCCGGACTGCCATGGCTCACGCTATGCCAGAGCGGCCGAAGCAGTCCGCCTGAGGAACGGCGCGGGGGAGAGCGCTTCGCTTCCGGAGCTGATGGATATGGACGTGAATTCCGCGCTGGAATTCTGCCGGGACCGGAAGACCGTCAGCCAGCGACTGGCCGTTCTCCGGCAGCTGGGCCTCGGCTACCTGACGCTGGGCGAGGAAACGCCGAGCCTGTCCGGCGGCGAGGCACAGCGGCTCAAGCTCGCCAGCGAGATCGGCAGGACGCAGACGGACTCCGTCTTTGTGTTCGACGAACCGTCCATCGGCCTGCATCCGCTGGATGTTCGCGTGCTGCTCGGCGTTTTTCAGGCGCTGCTGGACAACGGCGCGACCGTCATCGTCATCGAGCACGATCTTGACGTGATCCGAAATGCCGACTATGTCATCGATATGGGCCCCGGCGGCGGAGACGCGGGCGGCCGGATCGTCGCCAGCGGCACGCCGCAGGAGATCCGGGAAAATCAGGCCAGCATCACGGGGCGGTATCTCTGACCGCGTTTCCCCGTCTTCAGGCGCTCCGGACCGGAGATGCACGGACCAAATTGCCGCGCCGGTTGAAAAAACGGTCGAACTATGCTATACTCTTTTTATCTTTGTCCAAAAGCAGGGTGACTTTTTTGAAGATCAATGTCCTTTCCTATCTGGAGGCTTCCGCAGCGCGTGTCCCCGACCGGGTCTGCTGGGCGGATGCTGCATCTGCCTTAACCTACCGTGATGCGTGGACGGCAGTGTGCGAAATGGGAGCAGCACTCTCCGTGCGGCTTTCGACCGTCAACGCACCTGTCTGCGTGCTGCTTCGTCATGACGTGACAGACCTTCTGGCATTTTTCTCCGTTGTGTACAGCGGAAATTTCTATGTTCCCATCGATCCGGCGCTCCCGGCCGTCAGGCTCCGGAGCATGCTGGAGACGCTGTGTCCTGCGGCCGTCATGACTGCCGGGGTCGGCATCGATGCAGAGCTGACGCAGGATATCCCGGTCATTTCCCAGCAGGCACTGCGCGCGGAAGCGCCTATCCCATCCGCCGCGGCGCCGTGGAAGCAGCGTAAGGATACCGATCTTTTATACGTTATTTTCACCTCCGGTTCTACCGGCGAGCCGAAGGGCGTTTCCATCTGTCACCGCTCGGTGATCGACATGGTGGAGCAGTTCATGCGTGCCTTCGACTTTGCCGACGGCGCTGTCTGGGGCAATCAGGCACCGTTTGACTTTGATGTCTCTGTCAAGGATATCTTCCTCTCGCTTCGTGTCGGCGGGCGGCTTGAGATCCTGGAGAAGAAGCTGTTTTCCTTCCCAAAGCTGCTTCTCGAGCGGCTCAACGAACGCAGCGTAGACACAATCATCTGGGCGGTTCCCGCCCTGAAGATCCTTGCCCGCCTTCATGCCTTCCAGACGCTGCGCCCGCTGTATCTGAAAAATATCATGTTCTCGGGCGAGGTCATGCCGCCGAAGACGCTGCAATACTGGATGCAGGCCGTCCCGCAGGCGCGGTTCGTGAACCTCTATGGCCCGACGGAGATCACCTGCAACTGTACTTACCATATCGTGCAGAGCGCGGACGAGGTGCTGCAGGAGGTCCCGATCGGCAGGCCGTTTGCCAACTGCGATGTATTCCTGCTCGACGGCGGCGAGCCTGTCCGGGAGGAAGGGCGGACCGGTGAGATCTGCGTGACGGGAAGCTGCCTGTCGCTGGGCTACTACAATCGTCCGCAGCTCTCTGCCCAAGTCTTTGTGCAGAATCCGCTGAATGCCCGGTTCCGTGAGCCGATGTACCGCACGGGCGATCTCGGCGTGTGGAAAAACGGGTCCCTGCTCTTTGCGGGCAGAAAGGACACGCAGATCAAATTTATGGGCCATCGGATTGAGATGTCCGAGATCGAGCTGTGCGCCAACGCCGCCGAGGGCGTGGAGGCATCCGCCTGCGTTTTCAGCGACGAGCGCCTGACGCTGTTTTATACGGGCGAGGCAGAGGAAAAGGCCCTGCTTGCCAGACTGCGGGACAGGCTCCCGAAATATATGCTTCCGAGCGTATGCCGCCGGTTGGAGCGCTTTCCCCAGAATCGCACGGGGAAGATCGACCGGCGGGCGCTGCTGATTTTGTCGAAAGAGGATTGATACCATGAACGAGCTTTATCAAGTGCTGGACGGACTTCATCTGAATGTTGATTTTCATAACGAAAAGCGGCTCATCGACGACGGGCTTCTGGAGTCTCTGGATATCGTGATGCTGGTCGACGAACTGATGTGTCATTATGATATTGAGATCTCCGTGGAGGATCTGATCCCCGAGAATTTCAACTCCGCCGAGGCGATCTATGCTCTGGTGCAGAGGCTGAAGGACGAGGAGTAAGCCATGCCGATCACGGGTCTGAGCTTTTTGCTCTTTGCGCTCGCGGCGGTCGTGCTGTACTATCTGTTCCCGAAGCGGCTGCGGCAATATGTCCTTCTGGCGGCGAGTATCCTGTTTTATCTGACCTACGGCGTTCGGATGGCAGGTTATCTCGCCGCGACGATCCTGCTTACCTATCTTTTCGGCCTGTGGCTGGACCGGCTTGCAGCGTTTCGGCCCGCTGCCGAGACCAAGGAGGAGCGTAAGCGCCAGAAGCGTGCAAATGACCGGAAAAAGCGCCGCGTTCTGGCGCTGTCGCTTGTGCTGAACTTCGCATCGCTGGCGCTTTTGAAGTACGGCGGTTTTCTGGCTTCCTCCGTCAATGCAGTGCTTGGCACGGAGCTGCCGCTGCCGCATTTTCTTCTGCCGCTCGGCATATCCTTCTACATTTTCCAAACCTCCGCTTATCTGATCGATATCAGCCGCGGCAAACATCGGGCAGAGCGGAGCTTCCTGCGCTATGCGCTGTTTGTCTGCTAATTCCCGCAGCTGGTGCAGGGGCCGATCAACCGCTTTGCCGATCTGCAGCCGCAGCTCACGGAGGGCAATGATTTTTCGTGGGATAATATCCAGCACGGGTTTCTGCGCATGCTCTATGGCGTGCTGAAAAAGGCGATGATTGCAGATACGCTTGCACCGATCGTGGCGAAGATCTACGGCGGTTACGCGGCCTGCCCCGGCATCATCTGCTTTCTGGGTGCGGCACTCTACTGCATCCAGCTTTACTGCGACTTTTCCGGCGGCATCGACCTGATGATGGGCATCTCCCGCCTGTTTGGCATCTCCATGCAGGAGAATTTCTGCCGCCCCTATTTTTCTGTCAGCCTGTCCGATTTCTGGCGGCGCTGGCATATCTCACTGGGCGAGTGGATGAAGGACTACCTGTTTTATCCGCTGGCACTTTCCAAGCCGTTCGGCAGGCTCGCGCAGTTCTGCCGCCGCCATATGCCGCTGGATGCCGCAAAGTGTATCGTGCCGAGTCTGTGCACGTTCCTCGTGTTTCTCGCAGTCGGCGTCTGGCAGGGGCCCGGCATGGCCAACATTGCCTATGGCCTGTGGAACGGCTTCTGGATGTCCCTCGCCATGTTCCGTGCGCCGATCCGGAAGCATCTCCGGCTTTCTCCGGAGGATCCGAAAAAAGGAGCGCTGGTCTGGGGCGTCGTCCGCACGAATCTGCTGGTCATCATCGGCAGGTACTTCTCAAACGCGTCTTCGCTGCGTTCTGCGCTCGGGATGCTGAAGCAGACGGTGCTGCACTTCGGGGTGACCCGCGTCCATGCTGCCCTGTTTACGGAGCTGGGCTTCTCGCTGTCCGTGCTCTGGAAGGTCGTCCCCATGCTCGGCGTGGTCTTTGCCGTCAGTTTCGCCGCCGAGCGGGGGACCGACGTTGCCCGCTGGCTCTGCGAGCGAAAGTGGCTCGTGCAGTTCCTGATCCTGTTTGCGGCGCTGTTGACGGTCGTGCTGTTCGTCTATGGAAACGCCGGCTATACGCCCATTGCTTATGTCTATGAAAATGTCTGAGGTGATCCTGCTTGCGTGGTAAAAAATGGCTTCTGACTGTCGTCTGCGCGCTGCTGCTGGTCGGCGTCGTCTGCGTCCTGAGCAATTGGCTCATCGATCCCTTCGGCGTTTTTGAGGCCTCTCCGCTGCAGTGGGATTCCTATGCGCAGACGCTCAATCCGCGCGGCAGCAAGGTGCGCTATATTTCCGAGCGGCCCGGCGAATACGATTCGTTTGTAGTCGGATCGTCCTCTGCCGCATCCTATCTGCCGGAAACGTTGGAGCGGTATTACGGCGGCAGCTTCTATAACATGTTCCACTACGGAGCGGACACTGACTATGACCGCGAGTTGGTCCGCTATCTGCTGGAGCAGGGCGAGGTCAAGCGAATCGTCCTTGTGCTCGGGCTGAGCGATGCCTATGCTCTGCACAGTAAAACGGAGGGCCTGACCGCCGTGCCCGATTACCGGGTGAGCGGGGAAAACGAAGCGGCCTACAAGCTCCGCTTCCTGTTTGCAAGCTCTTCCTTTGCGATGGAAAAGCTGTCCTCCCTCCGGAAGGACACGGAAATGCCGCAGACCTTTGACGTCTTTCTGCCGGAAAGCGGGACCTATGACAAGCGGCTGCGCGACGTGGAATCCATCGGCAGCCTGCAGGACTATCTTACGCTCCACGGTGAGGACTACCTTTCAGAGACGGCCGATACAACGCTCCCTGACATCGAGCGCTGTGCCGGGAATGTCGCCGCGATCCGCGAAATGTGCGGCGAAGCGGGGACGGAGCTGACCGTCATCCTTACTCCGTTTGCCGGGAGCAGATCGAGCAGTACGACAATGCCGCCCTGAATGCATTCTATCAGGCGCTCTCGGACGTGACGGACTATTGGAATTTCTCGATCACACCGCTGACCTATGACGAACGGTTCTTCTATGACGTGACGCACACCCGGAATGCCGCTGCCGATCTCGTGGTGGCGCGGATCGCCGGGGATGAGAGCGTCGGTCTGCCCCCCGATGCCTTCGGGGCCTATTGTCGGCAGGGAGAGTCAACGGATGCAGCACAGCTGAAGAAAGCCGCCGGGGAAAGCGCTTATCTTCAAAACGGCAGCGCGACCGTCCCGATCCTGCTGTATCACCATCTCGACCCGGATCAGCCGGAAAACGAGACCACTTTGCACCCCGAGACGTTTGAGCGGCAGATGCGCCTGCTGAAGGAGCAGGGCTATACGCCGATCTCATTTGATGAGCTGATCGCGTTTGTGGAGCAGGGAACGCCGCTTCCGGAAAAGCCGGTCATGATCACGTTTGACGACGGCTATACCAGCAACGCAGTCTATGCCTATCCCGTTCTGCGGGAGCTTGGCTTCCATGCGTCGATCTTTGCCATTGGCTGCTCGATCGGGCATGACCGCTATTACAAGGATACGAATTACAGCCTGACGCCCCACTTCGGTCAGACTGAGATCACGGAAATGCTGGACTCCGGCCTCATTTCCATCGGCTCTCATACCTACGACATGCACCAGTGGCCGCCCTATGAGACCGTCAAGCCCGCGCGGGAGAATATGCTGCCGCTGCCCGGCGAATCCGAGACGGAGTATATCGACGCCGTGCGAGCCGACGCGGCACGTGAGGCGGAGACGTTTGCGGCGTTCGGAATTCCCGCGCCCGATGTGATCGCCTTTCCCGAGGGCGCACATGCGGACCTGACCGATGTTGTGCTGCGCGAATGCGGCTACAAGGTCACTCTGACGACGGACGAAAGCCGCGTGAACACCGTTGTGGTCGGCCTGCCGCAGACGCTGATTGATCTCGGCCGCATGACCGTTCTGCCGGGCATGACGGACGAGCAGCTCCTGCAGTATCTGAACGAGTGGGCAAACTAGAGAACAAAGCCTTTTCCCGGGCCCGCCGTGCATGCGCACGGCGGGTTTTGCTGCATTTTCGGGAAGAAAACCCGTATTCTGTGGTTGAAAAGTCCGGTTCCCGGTGGTACAATAAGAAAAAGAGGCTGCTGTGAGGCGGCTTTTTGAAGCAGGGGAGGTTAGACAATACTAACTTACTCCCACAGCATAGAAAGGGGAATGCCCCATGCAAACAAAGGAAACGATCACGCTCTCCGGCGTGCCGGAGACGATGTTGCGGACGGTCTATGCCCGCGCCAAGGAGAGCAGCGGGCGCGGTGCGATCCGCGACCGCAAGGCCGAGGAGACCATCGGCGGCCTGCAATATGATTTCTCCCTGGCGGACCGGGACAAAGCCATGCACAGCGGCGTCATTGCCCGCACCATCGTGCTGGACCGGCTGACCGGCGCGTGGCTGCAGGAGCATCCGGGCGGTACGGTCGTCAACGTCGCCTGCGGGCTGGACACGCGGTGCTACCGGATGGAGGGCTATGGCCGCTGGTATAACCTTGACCTGCCGGAGACCATTGCCGTCCGGCAGAGGCTTTTGCCGGAAAATGGTGCGATCTCGCAGGTCGCCATGTCCGCCATGGACGACTGGGGCGGGTGCATCGCTGAGCAGGATACCCCGGCACTGGTCATCATCGAGGGCCTGACGATGTATCTGACGGAGACAGACGTGCAGCGCATATTTTCCGTGATCGCCGGGCGCTTCCGCAGCGCGACGGTGCTGGCCGAGACGATGAATCCCATGGTCGTCAAACGCTTCCGGGAAAAGTCGATCGAGGGCAGCCACGCAAAATTTACCTGGGGCGTAAAGAACGGCGCGGCGCTGGCCGCCCTGCTGCCGGATTTCCGTCTGCGGGAGGAGCACAGCCTGACGGAGGGCATGGCGGAGTTTGTGCCCGTTTATAAGCTGCTGGGCAAAATACCGGCCATCCGCAATATTTCCAACAAGATCATCGTTCTGGAGAGGAAGTGAGGTAGCATGTCTTTCTTTGATAATACCCGCAGACCGGAGGGCCTGGGCGGAAAGCTCATGGTCTCCCTGATGAATGTTGGCCATCGTTCCCTGGCGCACTGGGGCATGCAGTTCCTGCCGCTCTCGCCGGAGGCCCGCGTGCTGGACTGCGGCTGCGGCGGCGGAGCAAACATCAAAAAGCTCCTGAAGCGGTGTCCGCAGGGTGTCGTTAAGGGCATCGACTATTCTGAAGTCAGCGTGGAAAAGGCCCGGAAGCTCAACGAGGCCGCCATCCGCGCGGGCCGCTGCGTGGTCTGGCAGGGGAGCGTGGCCGAGATGATCTTCGCGGCCTCGTGGTTCGACGCCGTCACGGCCTTTGAGACCGTCTATTTCTGGCCCGATCTGCCGCAGTGCTTCCGCGAGGTCTCCCGTGTGCTGAAGCCGGGCGGGGTATTTTTCCTCTGCAACGAATGCAGCGGCGACACGGACAAGAATGAAAAATGGACCGAGCGGATCGAGGGCATGACGATCTACCGCGATGTGCAGCTGCAGGCTGCGCTGGAGCAGGCGGGCTTCCATGACATCGAGATCCATAAGAACGAAAAGGACTGGCTGTGCATGCTGGCCCGGAAATAAAAAACAGGCGGTGAGAGTATGCGGGTCCTGGAATACGGAAAAGAGCGGGAACGAACGCTGCTGTTTCTGCCGTGCACGGCAGAGCCGGACTGGGCGTTCACCGATGCGGTGACGCTGCTGGCGCAGGAGTTCCATGTGCTGCAGGTCATCTATGACGGCCACGGCGGAACGGACGAGGACTTTGTTTCCGTGGAGAATAGGAGGCGGTCATATGTCTAAAAAGGCAACGGAATTCCAGAAAAAAGAAATGAGCAAAATGTACCGCGGCAAGGAGATCTTCAAGCCGCTGAACACCGGCTGGGTCGACGAGCACGTCGCCTGTGTGCGCGAGTGGGTGGCAAATATCTTCTTCTACCGCAAGGGCGACACAACCATCATGATCGACGCCGGGTATAACTACGGTCGGCTCGAGGAAAAGATGGGCTGGCTCGGCATCGACCCGAGTTCTATCCGGCATATCCTCATCACGCATCAGGACACGGATCACGTCGGCGCGGTCGAAGCGGACAGCCTCGGCCTGTTCCGGAAGGCGAAGCTGTATGTCGGCGAGACCGAGAACCGCTATCTGACGGGCGAGGTGCGCCGCAAGGTGATCTATCATCTCTACAAGCTGCCGCAGGTCACCATCCGCAATGAGAAGGTCCTGCTGCACGACGGCGAGGCCTTTGAGATCGACGGCATCCGCATCGAGTGCTTCCTCGTTCCCGGCCACACCTGGGGCCACATGGTCTATCTCATCGACGGGAAGTATCTGTTTACGGGCGATACGATCTGGCTCGGAGCGCACGGCGGCTACAGCTTCATCTCCGCGCTGGCGGAGGATAACCGGCTGGCGGTGCGTTCGCTGGCAGAGCTGGAGGCAAAGCTCGAAGCGCGGAAGCTGCACCCGATGTTCCTCACCGGCCACACCGGCTGGACGGACAACTTCACCTTTGCCTTTGCGCATAAGGACAAGCTCTGCTCACCGTTCAAAAAGAGAGTGCACGACCCTTCCGCGCCCTATGATGCCTACGATGAGTCGGACGACACGGAGGAGCGGTCAAGGAGCGGCTATCTGAAGGGGGTCGGGCGATGAAGGACAACGAGCTGCAATTTGAGCGGAGCTGCCATGTGCTGTACTCCGGTCCCTGCAAAAAAGAAATTCGCGCACGGATCGCGCAGCACTATCCGGAGGCGGAGCGCGAGGCGGTCTGGGAGCGGGTCCAGCGGCAATATGTTGATTTTCTCTCCGACTGGCGCACCGACCTCGGCGGGAAGAAGAACTTCCACAACGGCAGCGGCGGCACCTATGACTGCATCGCCATCCTGAGCTATTATGTCGCGTGCAGGGATGTCACGTCCTTTCGCGAGATCGAGGAGATGGAGGAGGCTCTGGTCCTGCCTGCTTTCCGCAAGCTGAAATTCGTGGACTGCAACAAGCCGTTTTTCAAAAGGCTGATGCATCGCGCCTTCTTAACGGCAAAGGGGCGCTGCGACAAATGGCACGATTACGAAATGACGGTCGCTCCCTACGAGAAGGACAAGCCGATCTATTATGAATTTACGGCCTGCCCTGCGGCGGAATTTGCCATCCGCAACGGGCTGACGGATATCATGCCCGCCCTGTGCAACGTGGATTATGCGGCCATGGAGCTGATCGGCGCGAAGCTGGTGCGGACGACGACCTGCGCAAACGGCTGTAAATGCGACTATACCATCTGCGGCAGCCGGGACCCATATCTGAAGGACCATCCCGAATACCGCGACGAGGCGGGCTACCGGCGGAACCGGTAGGGAAATCGAGGAAACGGAAATGCTGTTTGAAACCTACGGAGACAGAAACAAGCCTGCGGTCCTGTTCTTTCACGCCATGGGCGTGACGGGGCAGAGCGGCAGGCCCGTGGCGGAGCACCTGCCCTGCTTCTGCATCCTGCCGACATCTACGGCCTACTGTGCCGGGCAGCGCTATGCAGGCAAGGCCGACGAGGTGCGGCAGGTGGAGGACTATCTGCGCGCACAGGGCGTGAAGCGGCTCGCGCTCGTCGTAGCGTCCTCCATCGGCGCGGACCTCGCCATGGCGTTTTTGACGCAGATGAGCCTGCCGGTCGACCATGTCTACTTTGACGGCGGGCAATTTGCGCAGATCGGCAGGGGAACGCGCCGCGTTATGATGCCGTTTCTCTATCTGGCCATCAAAAGCCTGTACTGGTCGAAGGGAAAGACGCTCAAAAAGCTCCTCTGGTGCGGCGACGATGCCATCAAGCCCTATTTTATCGCAGCTGGCAGGGCACTGACGCTCGGAAACCTGCGCCGCCAGCTGGCGGACAGTCTGGAGGATCGGCCGTTCCCGCCGCTGCCGGAGACGCTGCAGCGCCGGACGTATTTTGCGTTCGGCAGCGCGGAGGACCATTTCAAGTACCGCGAGGCGGTGCGGAAGGCATATCCTGCGGGGAATTTCCCCGTATTTGCGGGATACGACCACATGCAGTACCAGATCCGCGACCCGCAGGGCTTTGCTGAGCTGCTGCAGAGCCTGATGGAGCGGGACCGTCTGCCGGACCTCCCGTTTTTACGAAAGTGAGGGAACCCATGCAATACAGGATCGAAAAGAACACCGTGCAGGAAACGCTGCTCATTCCGGTCTATGGCCGGAAAATGTGCACGGAGCTGTATCCGAATCTTTACCGGGACGAGACGGCCGTCCGCCTGTTCGGGGAGATCGACTATGATTTTTCTGCGCTGGAGAAAAAGTCCCGGAGCCTGATGCAGCGCTTCGGTTTTCTGGAGGTCGCCATGCGCCAGAACGATCTGGCCTTTGAGGTGCGGGACTATCTGCGCGCGCACCCGAATGCGGCCGTTGTGAACCTCGGCTGCGGGCTGGATGCGACCGGCCGCAGCTGCGACAACGGCAGCTGTAAGCTTTACAATCTGGATTTCCCGGATGTCATCCGCGTGCGCGATGAGCTGCTGCCCGCCGGGCCGCGGGAGGAGAACATCCCGTGCGACCTGAACGACACGGCGTGGTTCGACCGCATCGACGCCTCCGGCGGCGCGATATTCTTTGCGGCGGGCGTGTTCTATTATTTTCTGAGGGAGCAGGTCCGGGCGCTCGTGCAGCGCATGGCGGCGGCCTTCCCCGGCGGCGTGCTGGTCTTTGACGCGGCCAACGAAAAGGCCGTCCGGCTGATGCTGAAAACATGGATCCGGGATGCGAAGATCAAGGAGGTCGGCGCGTATTTTGCCGTTGCGGATGCCAAAGCCGAGCTTGGCCCGTGGGACAGCCGCCTGCAGATCTCCAGCCGGGGCTATATGCTGGGCTACCACGATCTGAAGGACCCGTCCGTCAGCGGCTTTTTCCGCTTCCTTGCGCGGGTCGGCGACCGCAGCATGAACATGCAGATCGTCAGGATCGGCTTTGGAGGCGAAATATGAAATACATCGGGATGCCCCTGGGAATGTGGGCGCTGTTTGCAGGGTCGTTCCGCAGACAGCTGACGGTCGTGTTCGGCTATGACGCCGCGGCGGCAAAGGAGATCATGAAAAGGGCGAAGCCGCAGTACCGGAAGCTCATTGCGAAGCTGCCCGCGTTTGAAAAGGCCGACCGGTTTCAGATGAACATCGTCAACTGCGCCATGCTCGGCGCGTTCATCTGCTCCATGCCGGAGCGTCCGGATGTGGAACGCCTGACGGTCTATTATGCCGACGCGATGATGACAAAGCCGATGAAGTGGTTCTGCCGCAAGAGCGGAAAAAAGAAATTCACGGAAAAGGACATCGCGGGGATGCAGGCCACAGCCGCGCTGAAGGCGGCGGACCGCAACCCGTATTCTTGGAACATGGAATACTATGCCTACCCCGACGGCAGCGGCTATGAGGCGCGCTTTACGCAGTGCGGCATCTGCACGCTGATGAAGGAGCTGGGGCTTTATGACCTGACGCCGGCCCTCTGCCACCTGGACTACACCATGGCCGAGGCGGGTGAAACGGCGGATTTCGTGCGAGAGTATACGCTCGCCTCCGGCGGGCCGTACTGCGACTGCGGCTACAGGAGGAAAACCAGATGAGTTATTTTCATTCGATCGGAATATCGGAAAAGCTCGATGTGCCGCGGATCCGGAAGCTGCTGACGATCGGTGCGTCCCTGCTGCATCTTGCGGGGGATCTGATCCTCGGCTGAGGCACGGAGCAGGAATCGCTGACGGGAATTCTGCGGATGCTCTCTGCCTACACCGGCACGTCCGACGGCGGCATGGTGGCGCAGGTCTATGTGCAGAAATATCCCGGTGAGACCGGGGACTCGTGCTGATCTCCACCGGCGGGCTGGACGCGAATACCATCAAGAGCCTGAAAAGGCAATACTTCTTTGCGCCGCTGGCACTGTGGTACCTGAAGCACTGCAACTATGAAAAGCTGAAGCCGAAGCTCATCCGGCTCGGCATGAGCCATCTTCGCGGCGAAGGTCCCGAGGAGGCCGCCTATGCGCAGGATATGTTCGAGACGATCTTCCGGGACTACAGGCAGGAGAAGGACGACTACTTTTCCGAAAAAATGCAGCGGGCCCTCATCCGCCTGATGCACGAGCCGCGCATCGCCTATGTCTCCGGCGGCCATCTGACCACGGTCCTGCAGGCAGAAAAATTCATCGAAACGATCCGGGCGTTCCTGCCGTCACTGGGGAGTAACGCAGACAGGAGGGAATGACAGTGATCGACATCATCTACCACGACGGCGCTTCGGCGGCGCCGGATCAGGCCGGGCAGAGCGGCGGCTTTGCGCAGGCGGACGGAAACGGCGAGATCCACTGCTATTCGTGGCTGGACGGCGTGAGCGCCATGCTGATGCGGCTCGAGATGGAGTCCTATACGGAGCTTCGCACGCAGAAGGGCCTGCTGGAGCTCAATTTCTGCGCCAACGGCCGCTTTGAAACGCGCTTCTCCCTGCGGGACCATGTGCTGCTGAAGCCGGGCGACATGGCCATCAGCTGCTATGACGGCGTGCATGGCTCGCGTTCCGAGTCGCATTTTCCGCTGGGCTATTATGAGGGCATCTGCCTTGAGGTCGATCCGGAGCGCGCCCGGCGCTGGATCGAGCGCAATGCCCCGGCCTTCCGTGTCGATTTTCCCGCTCTGCAGCAGAATCTGCTGGGCGACAAGTGGTATCGCTGCAGCCCGGCGGGCCCGCGCTGCGAGCATGTGTTCCGGGAGCTGTATGAGAGCGCCGCCTATCTGGCCCCTGCGTTCCTGCGGCTCAAGGTGCTGGAGCTCCTGATGCTGCTCTGCAGCATCCCGCGCGGGGCGGGGACGGATGCCTACTGCTCGGCCCGGCAGGCGGAGCTGATCCGCCATATCCGCGACCATCTGCTGACGGACCGCGAGGGCTATACCTCGCTTTCCCGGCTGGCGGCGGAGCACGAGATGTCCGTATCGCACCTGCAGAAGCTGTTCAAGCAAATTTACGGTGTGCCGGTCTATCACTATATCAAGGAATACCGGCTCGAGCAGGCGGCGGTCGAGCTCGTGCGCAGCGCAAGGCCCGTGACGGAGATCGCGCAGGATGCGGGCTATGACAATGCCAGCAAATTTTCGGCCTGCTTCAAGGAGCGCTACGGCGTGACACCGTCGCAGTACCGCACGGATGCAAAGGCAAAACAGAGCATCGGAACCAAAACGGAGTAGTCTGCGAAACGGAAATATGGTAGAGTATGCACTGGTTAGAGAACACTAACCAAGACAGCCCACGCAATTGCATCTTCGGCCTTCGCCGGACCCCAGTCGAATGCTCTCGATGAATTGTGCGGTGCTGTCCGATATAACCTGGAGGTGCATCATGAAAAAGAGAATTGCAGCAATCGTGTTATGTGTGTTCTGCCTGCTGGCCATTGCGGGCTGCTCACAGAGCAAGCCGGATGCGGAGACCGCGCAGCCCACTGCGGCGCAGGAGACCGGCGACTATCTGACGACCATCAGCGGGACCTATGAGGAGCTGTTCCCGCAGCTGGCCAAGGCGGAGTACCGCGACCTGTGGATCGATGCCACGACGCCGCTCGTCGGCGCGGAGAACGCCGAGACCGCGACGGATACGCTGCTTGCCATGTGCATGGCAGAGCCCTACGGCCCGGAGGCTTCCGAAAAGTATGCGGCGGACCCCGAGAGCATGGCGTTCAACTGCTATTTCCGCGGCGGCGTGGACCGCTTCGTCATGGACGGCCACACCATTTCCGGTCTGGACGCGCAGGGCAATGAGGTCTTCTCCCATACCTATCACAAGCTCGACGAGGAAAATGAGAACGGCTTCCTGTTCTACCAGAGCGACGACGCGGATTCCGGCGACTTTACCTACTTCGCCTTCTCCCCGGACACGATGGAGACGACCTATCATCTGGAGTTCCGCTATGCCGAGGACCTCAGTGACCTGCAGAGTTGGTTCGAGGGCAATTATGCCTACTGGAACGCCGCTGCGATCGCCGTGGACTACGATCAGGAGACCATGAAGAACGTGATCGAGCTGTTCGTGACGGAGAACCTGACCGAAGCGGAGTAAAGAGGAAGCACAGCGCACCCGTTTTCCGGCGGGTGCGCTGAAAACCACGATTAACGATTACAGAAAAAAGGAGGGGAAAACCATTGAAGAAACGATCGGATCTGTCACGGCTGATGGAGTATGCCGGGGGGCATCGGGTCTTTACCTATGTCTCCTGGGTCCTGTCGGCCCTGAGCGCGCTGGTGGCGCTGGTCCCGTTTTTGTACATCTGGATGATCCTGCGCGATGTGCTGAATGCTGCGCCGGATTATTCCCGGGCGGTCAACATCCCGCATTACGGCTGGATGGCGGTGCTGTTTGCTGCGCTGTCGTATCTCATCTATGTCTGCGCGCTGCTGTGCTCCCATCTGTCGGCCTTCCGCGTGGCGACGAACCTGCGGCTCGCCGTTTCGGAGCATCTTGCCCGGCTGCCGCTGGGCTTTACGGAGCGCTACGGCAGCGGCAAGCTCCGCAAGGTCATTCAGGAGAGCACCGGCGCGGCGGAGACCTATCTTGCCCATCAGCTGCCGGATCAGTATGCCGCCATGGCCACGCCGGTCGGCCTGCTGGTGCTGCTGTTCGTCTTTGACTGGCGGCTGGGCCTGCTGAGCCTTGTGCCGGTGGCCCTCGGCTTTGTGATCATGTCGGCCATGACCGGCAAGCGCATGGCGGAGAAAATGCGCCAGTACGGCAATGCCCTTGCCGCCATGTCCGGCGAGGCCGTGGAATATGTCCGCGGCATTCCGGTCGTCAAGACGTTCGGTCAGTCCGTGTTTTCGTTCAAAAAGTTCAAGGCGACGATCGACGAATATGAAAAGTGGGTCATTGCCTACACGAAAGAGCTGCGGATGCCGATGCTCTTCTATACGGCGGCCATCAACGGCGTGTTTGCCTTCCTCATCGCGGGCGGCCTGCTGCTGACGAGAAACGGCGTTAGCCCGGAATTCCTGCTGAATCTGCTATTTTACATCATCATCACGCCGGTCATCTCGCTGACGCTGACGAAGATCATGTATATGAGCGAGAACAAGATGATCGTGGCCGATGCGCTGAGCCGCATCGACTCCGTGCTGGACGAGGCGCCTGTGTCCGTGAGTGAAAAGCCGCAGCACCCGAAGGACAGCTCGATCGCCCTGCATGATGTGCGGTTCAGCTATGACGGCAGGACGGACGTGATCCGCGGCGTTTCCATGGACATCCGCCCGGGACAGACCGTGGCACTCGTCGGCCCGTCCGGCGGCGGCAAGTCCACGCTGGCAAGCCTCATCTGCCGCTTCTTCGACGTGGGCAGCGGCAGCATCTGCGTCGGCGGCGCGGACGTGCGCGATATCCCGAAGGAAGAGCTGATGGACACGGTCTCGTTCGTGTTCCAGAACAGCCGCCTGCTCAAGGGCAGCATCCTGGACAACGTCAAGCTGGGCAGGCCCGACGCCACGGAGGCAGAGGCGCTTTCCGCCCTGCGGGCTGCGCAGTGCATGGATATTATCGAAAAATTCCCGGACGGCATCCACACCGTCATCGGCTCGAAGGGCGTGTATCTCTCCGATGGCGAGCAGCAGCGCATTGCCATTGC
>ENA-UOJD01002062-UOJD01002062.1-human-gut-metagenome-genome-assembly--contig:-P48-NODE-2062-length-17736-cov-4.347661_pt1 | contig 17736 bp, 14 predicted proteins | sample MGYA00242342_ERZ723889 | MGnify/ENA metagenome assembly ERZ723889
AAAAACTTAAGGGTATTTGTTATCCAAGAGAAAAAGTGAGAAAATTATGTCTTATGACTAAACTTTCTCTAATTTTAACCCTTTTCTGTTTGCAGATACAGGCAAACGGATTTTCCCAGCAGACTCGTTTGAGTATAAAGATGGACAATATCAGTGTGCAACAGTTGTTTGCAGAGATTGAGAAACGGACGGATTTGGCCTTTGTATACAATACGCAGGATGTGGATCAGTTAGGTACAGTGGATGTGGATTTCACGAATGAAGAGATCGGCTATATTTTAGATTATTGCCTGAAGGGTAAAGGAATAAACTACAGCATTGTAAACAATCATGTAGTGATTCGCAAAGGAGAACAGCATTTGCCTCAACAAAAAGCCCGGAGGATTACAGGTAAGGTGTTGGATAAGGCGAATCATGAACCGTTGCCCGGTGCGACTGTAAAAATCAAAGGTACGAACATTGGTACAGCGACTGATATTACCGGGGCTTTCCAATTATCGGTGTTGGAAGACAATACCGAATTGTAAGTATCTTTTATCGGTTATGCTCCCCAAAAGATTACATTGGGGAAAAGCGATGATGTTACGATTTACCTGGAACCTCAGGCCTCCGAAATGGCGGAAGTGGTGGTGACCGGTATGTTTACCCGTAAAGCGGACAGCTATACCGGTGCCGTTACGACCATCAAGGCAGATGAATTGCAACGGGTTGGCAATCAGAATATCCTGCAATCGTTGAAGAATATCGACCCTTCTTTCCAGATTTTGGAAAACAATGATTTCGGTTCCGATCCCAATAAAATGCCGGAGATTCAGATGCGTGGAGCTTCCAGCTTTACGGATATGAAGGATAAATACCAAACCAATCCGAACCAACCCTTGTTTATTGTAGATGGTTTTGAACAGACCATTGAAAAAGTAATGGATATGGATATGAACCGGGTGGCTTCCATTACCTTGTTGAAAGATGCAACGGCTAAGGCATTATATGGTTCTAAAGGTGCGAACGGTGTGGTTGTGATTGAAACACTGGTGCCCGAAAAAGGGAAGATGAGAGTTTCTTATACCGGAAACCTGAATCTTCAGATGCCCGATCTTTCCAGTTACAATCTGGCGAATGCTGCGGAGAAACTGGAAATAGAAAAAAGGGCGGGCGTTTATACTTCTGCCGGTGGTAATCCGATTGAACAACAGCAACTTGATGAAAAATACAATTCCTATTATAATGAGGTTTTGAGAGGAGTAAACACCTATTGGTTGAGCAAACCGCTTCGGGTTGGTGTCGGGCATAAACACACCCTGACTTTCGAAGGGGGAGACGATGCTGTACGTTACGGTGTGGATTTCCAATACAACGATGTGGCCGGTGTCATGAAAGGTTCTAACCGGGAGACAATCTCCGTCGGTTTTAATTTGCAGTATCGCTATAAATCTCTGACTTTCTCGGAACAGTTGTCTGTAACCTTTAATAAATCGAAAGAATCTCCTTACGGTAATTTTTCCGAGTATGCCCGCCTGAATCCTTATTGGAGGGCTTATAACGAGGACGGTTCTGTTAAAGAAATTATGGGGGATTATGAACTTGCCAATTATCAGGGTACCAAACCGATCTATAATCCGCTGACGAATGCAGACATCAATACCAAGAATCAGAGTTCATACACGGATGTCACCAATAATTTCTATATAGAATGGCTGGCGTTTTCGGGTATGCGTTTCAAAGGTCGTTTGGGGATCGTTAACAGGAAAGACGAGTCCGAACTTTTCTATCCGCGCGATCATACAATGTTTAAGGATATAGACATTAATTCTGATGAGTATTTTGAGCGGGGTAGCTATACGATGGGACATGGAAAAAACTTTGAATACAATACGGATTTATCCGCCAACTATTCCAAGGAATTCGGCCGGCATGTGTTGTTCGCCAATGCACAGTGGAGTTTCAGCGAGAAGAAATACAATTCAGTGGAATTTGCTGCTCGTGGTTTTGCCAACGATAAAATGGATTATATTACCCATGCCAAGGAATATGCGGCCGGTGCGCCTGCCGGAAGCGAATCTTTGGCCAGGGAAACCAGTGCGTTGGTTTCGGTCAACTATTCATATGATAACCGCTATCTGTTGGATGCAACTTATCGGGCAAATGCTTCCTCTCTGTTTGGAAACGATAAAAGATGGGGACATTTCTGGTCGGCAGGTCTCGGCTGGAATGTGCACAAAGAGCATTTTCTGGAAGATTTGGAGGCATTGAACCAGTTACGTTTCCGGGCATCTACCGGATATTCGGGTTCGCAGAACTTCAATTCCTATCAGGCCATTGCAACCTATAAATATTATAATGAGGTTTATGACAATGTCATCGGTTCTTATTTGTTGGGGCTGGCCAATCCGGATTTGCAGTGGCAGAAGACACAGGACAATAATTTCGGAGTAGACCTGACTTTGTTTGATGCCTTGGATGTGACGTTTGACTATTATGTAAAAAATACCGAGAACCTGCTGACTCCGGTATCTTTGCCGCCTTCTGCCGGTTTTTCTTCCTATACGGAGAACTTAGGCGAAACCAAAAACAAGGGGGTTGAATTTAAAGTAAACTATCGGGTGTTGAAAAATAGCGACAAGGCGATGTACCTGTCGGTTTTTGCTTCCGGTATGCACAATAAAAACCGGATCACTAAGATCTCGGATGCTTTGTCACTGATGAACAAGAGCAGGGATGAGGATAAGACCAACGGTGGCGGCGGAAATCCGAATTTAGAAGAAAATTCTGGCATAACCAAACCCTCTGTACGGTATGCTGAAGGCCAGTCTATGGATGCCATCTGGGCGGTACGTTCCTTGGGAATCGATCCCGCTACCGGAAAAGAAGTGTTCCTGGATTTGGACGGAAAAATGGTTTATGGATGGAATGCTGAAAATCAAGTTGTTGTGGGCGATAAACAGCCTAAGCTGAGTGGTACCTTTGGCTTTAACTTCGAGTATAAAGGTTTTAGTGTAAATACGTCTTTCTATTACAAACTGGGCGGTCAGTATTACAACCAGACCTTGGTGGATAAGGTGGAGAATGTGGATATCCAGTACAATGTAGACAAGCGGGTACTTGACGACCGTTGGACAACCCCAGGTGTGCCTGCCAAATTCCGCCGGTTTAACCCCAATGATGCTCTGACCCGTCCGACTTCCCGTTTTGTGCAGGATGTCCGGGAATTGCAGATGACCTCCCTGAATATCGGGTACGATTTCAGGTATTGCGATTTCTTGAAAAAGAGCGGTATTGAACGGTTGAAATTGCAATTCTACATGAATGACGTATTCCGGACTTCTACCATTAAGGCTGAAAGAGGAATTGAATATCCTTTTGCAAGGTCATGTTCTTTCTCTTTGCAAGCTACTTTCTAACGGATAATAATGATATAACTAAGAAAAACAGATATGATGAAGAAAAGAATATACCGTTTGCAAGTGGTGTTCCTGCTGGTAGCGGGTTTGTTGAGTGCCACTTCGTGCAATGATTGGCTGGATGTGAAGCCCAAAACGGAAGAGGAGGCGGAAGAATTGTTCTCTACGATAGACGGGTTTAAATCGGCTTTGGCCGGAGTGTATATCGGTTTGTCGCAGTCCGGACTTTATGGCCGGGAGATGACATTCGGTATGGTAGGCGTGTTGGGACAGGAATGGGGGGATGGAGCTACTTTGAAGACTACCTATTCGGCTTACAATTATTTGCTGAATTATAATTATGAGCAGAGCGTATCCAAGGCGTTGATCGACGTTGTTTGGAATAAGATGTATGAAAACATAGCGAATGTGAATACCCTGATCCAATATACAGATCTGAAACGGGAAGTTCTGGGTGATTATTATGAAGTGGTGAAAGGGGAAGCTTTGGCTTTACGGGCTTATATGCATTTCGATCTTTTACGCTTATTTGCTCCATACGATTTTACGGCGGAAGCCGAGTCGGCTATTCCGTATGTGCAGGAAGCTGTTCCGGCCATAGCCCCTCAGTTGACACCGGCCAAATTTGTCGAATTGGCTTTGGAGGATGTCGATGACGCTTTGGAATTGCTGAAAGAGGATCCGGTTTATACCGGTGCTGATGTTACGGGAGAGGATAACGGCTATTTGGCCAACCGGAATTTCCACCTGAATTACTATGCCGCTTTGGGACTGAAAGCCCGGATTGCCCTTTATGCCCAAAACAAGACGATGGCATATAATGCAGCACATGAAGTGATTCTGGCACAACAGGAAAAAGGTCTTTTCCCGTGGGTGAAACTGGAAGATATCACCACGACTGTGGTGAATCTGCGGGACAGAACTTTCTCTTCCGAACACCTGTTTGCTTTTAATACGATAAAATTCGAAGATTACATCAAAACTTATTTCCGTGAGGTATCGACTCCCCTGACGGAACGCTTGCTGCCGGATGAACTGTATGAAGCGGATGATTACCGTGTGAATCTTTATGAAACTTATGGTGGTTTTACAGATGTATTGACCAAATTTTGGCAAGGGGACAGAGAGTATGTACAGGGGCAGGGATATGTAAGTCCGAAACGGGACCGGATGCCGGCTATCCGGATTGCAGAAATGTATTACATTGCAGCAGAAGCATTGAAAGATACGGATATGCCGGGTGCACTCGGACTGCTGAATACGCTGCGGATACACCGGGGATTAACGGAATTGAAGAATCTGAGCAAAGAAGAACTGCAACAGGAACTGGAAAAGGAATATTACCGGGAAATGATCGGTGAAGGGCAGGTATTTTTCTATCACAAACGGATGAATACTAAAATGATTGCCACTGCCAATGCCGTCTATGTGCTTCCGATGCCGGATGATGAGATTGATTTGGGACAACGTCAATAACGTAAATGGTGTATTATGAAAAAGAGATTATTAATAGGAATATTAGGATTGGCAGGCTTGTTCGCGGCTTGCTCGGAAGACGAGATCGATTTTTATACCGGACCGGCAGCAGTCAATATGACGATTGACGGAGATGGTACCTTTATTCAGGGAGGAACTGATCAGGAAAAAACGTTTGATATCAGATTGGCTGTACAGGGCGGGCTTTCCGATAAGAATAGGGTATTGAAATTTACTTTTGGCAAGGAACATACAGCTGTTGCCGGAACCAATTTCGAATTGCCGATGGAAGTAACTTTGGAAGCAGGACGTTTGGATACGGTGATTCAATGTAAAGTGTTCCGTGAAGGTTTGACGACAGATCCGTTAATGTTCGATCTGGTAGTTGATCCGACCGGAGATTTCTCCGGAGGAGTGTATGATGAAGTATTGGTCAAAATGATGATCGGTTTCCCGACGAAATGGGTAGATCCCTCGGGTTGGGCTGCTGATTATTGGTTTGGTAAATGTACGCAGGCTAAATATGCATTTGTATTTGAACAGTTAGGGACTGTAGATTTAGGTCCTTATCAGGGAAGTTTTGGAAGTGGATATATGGATTTGGCTAATAAATTCAATGAAATTCTGGAAAAAGATCCGAGGCTGGATGATGACGGACAGATCATGAGATTTGGTAATGGCTATTAATTTATAATTAACGTGTTATGAAAATTTACAGATATATAGGATTTTCTTTTGTCTTGGCGGTGTTTTTGCTGACATCCTGCTTTGATGACAAGGGAAACTACGATTACGAGGAGATTGGGGAAGCGGTTATAAAGGCAATACCTGGCGTGACGGATAACGGAGATAAGTTGGTCTGCCTGGAAAACGAACATCTTCAGTTAACTCCTGAACTTGAATTCAAGGAAGGAACGACAGCTGAGGATTACGAATTTATCTGGTACCGTTATCCGCAACAACCGCAAGGAACGTATCAGCATTACGAGCAGGGAGATACTTTGGCAATGACCCGGAATCTGGATTATCGTGTAGTGGACAGTCCGCGCGATTACTGGTTAGTGTATAATGTTATAAATAAAATAACCGGAGCATAGAATGAGATGAGGTTCGAATTTATCATTTCAGCTGTGATCGGGTGGATCGTTTTGTATGAAGATTCGGCTGGAAACGGTGATTTGCAGATCATCCGCGATAAAGACATCGTAGAGGGAGGAAACGGACAGGTGGTGAAGGATTATTTTTCCGTGAATAACGGTGGTAAGAAAATGCGGGGAGCCCGGTTTATGGGAATTTGTACAAATCCGTCGGTTGCGAATCTGTATGTATATTCGGATGAAGGTGCATATATTATGGATGCTTCTACCTACAAAGAAAGAAAAGATGCGACCTATGCCGGATTGTTCAATCCTGTAGTTACATTGGATGTGGTTAATCCTCAGGCACAAGTGTATGAAACCGATCATCGGCGTATGGATGTATTGGTGAATAACCATAAAGTGTATGCGATTAGTTATATAATGATGGGTGAAAGTCAGTATGTGGAAGCGAAAGGAGTTGATGATTATGTAGCGGCTCCGGCCATTGCCCCGGTGCGAATAAGCGGTCATGAGAATTGTGCGGTATTATTTGATACCAAAAACAACCGTTTTATCACATTGACCGGCTCTAAAGCTTTGGTGGCACCGGTATCTGCCGGAGGGGCTTTCAATACGGCAGTCATTGATCCGGATTTGGAATATGTGTATATGAACGAGGGTAAAGACAGCGAGACTTGTCTGATCATGAAGCATAAGACAACCGGTGATTTCTATCTGTTCCGGGCTGATTTGACGAAAACCGAGCCGGTAGCTGTTGCGTGTGAAAACCTGGGTAGCTTGACGGATATGAGTGAGGCGGAACAGTTTGCTTTTGGCATCAGGGGAAATGTCCTGTTTTATGCTACGGATACCAAAGTGTATGCCTGGCGTTACGGTAAAGAGGAGGCTGTGGAATGTATGACAGTCGGAACGGGTGAACGGATCAGTCAAATCAAGATTTATAACAATCCTTCGGACAACGCTATGACGGGTAAAGTGTTGTTTGTGGCGACACAGAAAGGAGATGAGGGAAAAGTATATAAAGCTGTATTCAATGAGATGTCGGGTCTGTTCCAGGAAAAACCACTGGAATATACTGGATTCAGATTGATCAGGGATATGTTTTATAAGTAATAATTTTGCTTATTTAAATTTAACAAAAATATGAAAAACAGAAAAAGGATCGGAATGAAATGGTTGGGAGGAGTAATGTTGGTTTTGCTGTCGTTGACAGGAAATGCCCAAAAAACAGTATTTCAAAACCTGACATGGGAACAGGCTGCGGAGCTGGCACAGAAAGAGAATAAAATTATTTTGGTGGATGCCATGCGGAAACCTGCCACGGCAGAGGCTCGGAAACAAAAAGACAAGGAAGAAGCGGTATGGCAGAAGGTTGTTGCCAACCTGGAATTTTGTAAACAGCATGTGGTGCCCATCCGTATCGATATGGCTTCTGAGGCTGGGAAAGAGTTTGCTCCGAAATTGGTGATGAATATGTATCCGACCTATGGTTTTTTCATGCCGAACGGTGATATTTTGGGTACGGTCAGTCCGTTTCTGTTGGCTAAAAATCCGGAACTTTTCCTGGAAAGAGGGAAAAAGGCATGGGAGCAGGCTGAAGTGAAGAGAAACAACAAACGTTCCATTGTCTTTGAGGAAATCGGTCTGAAAGAAGCATTGGAAAAAGCCAAAAAAGAAAATAAACTGGTTTTCATCGACGCTTATACCGCCTGGTGCCAGCCTTGTGTCATGATGGGAAAGAATGTGTTTACCCTGGACAAAGTGGCCGATTTTTATAACCGGAATTTCATCAATCTGAAAATTGATTTCGGGAAAGAGAAAGAACTGGCGGAGAAATATGCGGTACGCGGTTATCCGGCTTTTCTGTTCCTGAACGGAAACGGCAAACTGGTTTATGCGGCAGGTGGTTATACGGAAGCCGACGCTTTCATCGGTTATGGGCAGGAGGCGTTGAAAAAAGCGGAAGGTATCGTCTTCTTCAAAGGGACCTGGCAACAGGCGTTGGAACAGGCCAGGAAAGAAAACAAACTGATTTTCATGGATTGTTATACCTCTTGGTGCGGACCGTGCAAGATGTTGGCCAAAGAGGTATTTACCGATCCGGAGGTGGCTGCTTTCTTTAATGAAAAGTTTGTGAATGTAAAGGTGGATATGGAGAAAGGCGAGGGGGTGGAACTGAAAGAACAGTATAAGGTATCGGCCTACCCGACCTTGAATTTCATCAACGGTAAAGGCGAGTTGCAGCATTGTGTTGTAGGCGGTATGCCGGCGGATGCTTTGATCGCCCAGGCTAAACTGGCTTTGGAAGGGAAAGGCCTGATTGCTTTACAGACGCTTTACGCACAGGGAAACCGGGAATCTCAGTTTATCGAAGATTACCTGACGGCTTTGGATATGGGTAACCAGGCGGCCGAGGCTGAAAAAGTAGCTTCGGAGTATTTGGGGAAGATGGAGCAGGCCCGGTTGAAAGAAAAAGCGAACTGGGATATGTTCAACAAATACATTAACGATGTCGATTCGGATATTTTCCGGTATGTATACGACAATCAGAATGAGTTTGCCGGACTTTTCGGAGAGAAGGAAGTCAGGGCAAAAATCCGGAAAGTCTGGACGTTGGGAGCCAATCGCTATGTCACGGGAGAGGAAGAAGAGGTTGTGTATGACCGGAAAGGTTTTAAAAAATATGTGAAACGCCTGTCCAAAGCGGATGTGGATGGAAAAACGGATATCATTGAAAATGCCCGCATGACCAATGCTGAAAAATTGGGAGATTGGAAAACTTATATTGCCCTTGGCAGTGAGCAACTGAAGGGCGGAAGAGTGGGCGATCTCGTTTTGTATAACTGGGGATTGCGGATCAACCGGGGGTGTAAGGACTCTGCATTGAGGATGCAGGCAGCCCAATGGTTTGACGATGCCGCCGCAAGATCGAAAGAAGGACCGATGTCATACAAGGTTTATTTTGAAAGAGTGGCCAATGATTTAAAACAAGATTATAAAGAAAAGAAGTAAACAAATTGAAGTAGAGTATGAAAAAGATTTTTAGTGCAGTGTTGGGCGGTTGTCTGTTGTTGGGTGCTTGTGCAGCCACTGAACAGAAGACAATAACTATTAAAGGAAAGGTGCAGTTCCCTGACAATAGCTTTAACATGGAGATTGTGGAACGGAACGGTTTTGACAAGACCATTATCGACTCCTGTAAGGTAAATGAGGACGGGACTTACCGGTTTACTATGAAAGTGGATCGTCCCGGTGTATATACGCTGGATTGCCAGAAATGGCAGTCTGTACAGTTCTGGGCAGAGGATGAGGATCTGGAGATCAATTTCCGTGGTATGGATACGGCCCGGATCAAGATCAAGAATCCGCCGTATGTGTATATCAATGGCGGACCTAACAATGAAGTGATGAACCTGATGAACTGGGACAGCTATCGCAACTATCAGCTGATGATCGGGGTTTCGCAGGGAGTGTATCGGATTCAGGGATTGGATGACCCGGCCAAACAGGAGACTTCCATGAAATTTTATGATATGCTGGGTGATGAAGCCAGAGCCCGGATCAAATATATTGCTGAACATTATGCCGACCGGAACAGTGTGCTGGCGGTGTTGCCGATGTTGCGCGGAGATCAGCATGCAGAGCTGGTTGAAAAGGTGCTGGCCAGGCTGGAAGCCAAGAATCCGGATTATGCGCCGTTGAAAAAATATAAGACGGATATGGCCGAAGCGAAAGCTTTGCGTGAAAGTCTTGTCGAAGGGAAAGTGGCTCCCGAATTTTCATGCCCGACTCCGGATGGGAACAAGAACCTGGGGCCTCAGGACTTTAAAGGAAAAATTCTGGTATTGGATTTCTGGGCATCCTGGTGTGGTCCTTGCCGGGCTGAAATTCCTCATTTGAAAGAGGCTTTCGAGTCCTGCAACGGAAAAGGAGTTGAATTCCTGAGTGTTTCCATCGATAAGGATGGTACTGCCTGGCGGAAAGCGATGAAAGAGGAGAATATGCCTTGGGCTCAGGTGCAGGCTCCTAAGGCCGGTAAGGATGTGATGAAATTGTATCAATTCTCTGGAATTCCCTATATTTTGGTCTTGGATCAGGAAGGCCGGATCGTCGGCAAAAATCTGCGCGGCAAAGCGTTGATGGACAAATTGGAAGAGATGGTGAGCGGTAAGAAGAAGGAAAGCGTGGCCATGCCGGCAATGGGAATGTAGAATAAAGATATAGGAGATGAATCGGATTTTATTCTGTTTGTGTATATTGATGCTGGGGATGGGGAGTGTGTCTGCCCAAATGACAATGGCTAAGCGTATTCCGCCGGCAGTAGAGAAGAAGGTGGTATTGAATGCACCTGCTCAAAAAGTGTGGGATTATATTTCCGAACCGGCGAATTATAAGAAATTTTCCGGCGTGAAGTCTTTCACCTGTAAAGAAAAGGCATTGAATGCGAAGATCGGGTTGACGACCAGGAGCGGAAAACAACGGAATCAATACATCAGCGTGATCGATTACGACCGTTTCCGGATTTGTTATTTCGTGACACATTCGGATTATGACGGGGATAATCAGTGGGTATATTCATTCGACGTTCACCCGAAAGGAGAAAAGAAATGTGAATTTGTCGTAGGCGTTTATCAGGGTTTCGAAGCATTGCCCGAGGGCTTTAAAACAGGGATCACCCAGGAATTTAATGATATTATAACAGGTGTATCTAAAGAATTCAAATAAAATCAAGATTATTTTATGTAAGTTTGTTGCATCATGAAATATTGAATTATTTACATAAGTAAAAGGATATGATGAAAAAATTATTTTTATTGACCCTGTTGGTTGCAGGAGTGATGATGGGAGTAGAAGCCCAGAATCGGAGTATCGACTTTGAACAGACCAAGGAATGGAAAAAGGTCCTCAAAAAAGCTAAAAAGGAGAAGAAGCTGATTTTTGTGGACTGTTACACTTCCTGGTGCGGTCCTTGTAAGATGCTGGCTAAAGATGTGTTTACCCGGGATGAAGTAGCGGATTATTTCAATGCCAATTTTGTATGTGCCAAATACGATATGGAGAAGGATGCCGACGGAGTGATCCTGAAAGACCGGTTCGGGGTGAAAGCATTTCCTACCTTGGTATTTGTAGACCCGGCCACCCAACAGGTGGTGCACCGGATGGTAGGGGCCGGATCGGCCGATTGGCTGATTGCAGGAGCCAAGCTGGCCAACGATCCACAGAATAACCTGAGCGCCATGATCAAACGTTATGAGGCCGGAGAAAGAGGTGAACAGTTTTTATCTGCCTATCTGGCTGCCTTATCCGCTGCCTATATGGCCGAAGAGCAGGGTAAGGTGGCTGCCGAATACCTGAATTCGCTTTCAGAAGAACAGTTGGCTACCAAAGAGAATTGGGAGCTGGTGAAAAAGTATGTCAGTGATCCGTTGTCAGAACCTTTGAAAAAAGTCATGCAGAGCCGGGACAAATTTTATGCCGTGGCCGGTAAAGAGGTGGTCGACTATAAGCTGGATAACAGTATTATGGGAGCAACCATGAGGCTGGCGGCTTGGCGTCCGGGTATGGATCAGGTTTTTGATGAAAAACGGAACGAAGAACTGATCGGCTACTTGCTTTCTGTCGATTATGCCGGGGCTCCGGCTGCTTTGGCGCAGCTTTATACGGCTGCTTATATCCGTAAAGGGGATTTCCGCGGTATGCTGGATAAAATGAAGGAAGTGTTGAGTTATAATATGTTCCGGGCTGGAGCAGACCAGCATTATTTCCAGAACAATATCGAGGCCCTGACACTTTGCGACGACAAGGCATTGGTAGAGGAAGGAATCAAGTGGATTGACGAAGTATGCCTGAATACTTCCGATTATTTTACAAAAGCCAATCTGATGAATTCTAAAGCCCGGCTGCAAACCAAAATAGGGGATACACTTGGGGCTGATAAATCCAAAATGGAAGAAGAAAAATATAATAAAGAAGGAGAGAGACGAAGCGGTGGTAAAGTTATGAGAGCTATGCGGATGAATTAAGAATTAGGGTTTACCTGATAGAAAAGCTATTTAACAGGTTGAAGTTTTTCCGTTAGAACCGGACTTTGATTTGTTAAATAGCTTTTTTTTGAAAATGTTCCCTTAATTTTCGGATCGCACTGTATTTGAGGGTTTTCACCGTGTTGACTGAAACATCTAGCAGACGCGAGATTTCTTTGTTTTCCAAACCGGATAAAGCCAGACGGATGATTCGGGCACTTTGTTCCGGCAGTTGGCCGATGGCAGTCTGCAGCATTTGGTTGGTCTCTTCTTCGACGAACAAATTGAAAATCTGAGGTTCTTCGGTTTCCGGGGTTTCCAAACGGGCATATCGTTTATTTTCTCTTTCGAGTCCCCGGAGATAATTCAGGGCTTCGTTTTTAACCATGACAAACAGGAAATTTTCTACCGATTCGATAATATGGCATTTTTCCTGATTTTCCCAGTATCGGATGATAACTTCCTGGGTAATATCTTGGGCGGCAGCTTCCGATTTAACAAATTTTAGGGCAGAAGTATGCAAAGCAGCATAATGTTTACGGATAAAATTTTCCAGTTCTGCATATTCTTTCATAAGCTGTAAGCTTCATTTGGCAGGACAAATATAGCGAAAGATAAGGGCAAAAACAATCAAACTGATTTGATTGATTTTGCCGAGCCGCATCCGATATATTAATCGGAAATCATCCCGATTTGTGGATTCAGGAAATAATCGGTAACTTTATTTTGGTAAACAATTAAAAATCCGTACGTACGCATGAGCGACAAGATATATCCGATAGGCATCCAGAATTTTGAGAAAATCCGTAACGAGGGTTATTACTATGTCGATAAGACAGCTTTAATTTACCGGTTGGTGAAAGCGGGTAGTTATTATTTCCTCAGCCGTCCGCGCCGTTTCGGGAAGAGCTTGCTGATCTCCACGCTGGAAGCCTATTTCCTCGGAAAAAAGGAGTTGTTCGAGGGGTTGGCAATGGCACAGCTGGAAAAGAATTGGGTACGCCGCCCTGTATTATATCTCGATCTGAATATCGGGAAATATGATGCCCCGGATAGCCTGGACAAGATTCTAGAGGAAGCCCTGTCCAAATGGGAAATCACGTACGGCACTGGTGTCGGAGAGACGCCCCTTGCCCTACGCTTCAAGGGTATTGTGGAACGTGCCAGATAGCAATCCGGTCAGCGGGTAGCCATTCTGGTCGATGAATACGATAAACCGCTCCTGCAAGCCATTGGCAACAAAGAATTGCAATCCGCGTATCGCGACACGCTGAAACCTTTTTACGGCGTGCTCAAAACGATGGACGGTCACATACAATTCGCCATGCTGACGGGAGTAACGAAATTCGGCAAAGTGAGCGTGTTCAGTGACTTGAACAACTTGATAGATATTTCTATAGACGAACGATTTGTGGCCCTATGCGGAATTACCGGAAAAGAAATTCAGGACAATTTCGAAGAAGACTTGCACGAGTTAGCCGAGGCGCAGAAAATGACTTACGAGGAAGCCAAAGCCGAATTGAAAGCTTGTTATGACGGTTATCATTTCGTGGAAGATTCCGAAGGCATATACAATCCTTTCAGCCTGCTCAATCCTTTCTTCAAAATGAAGTTCGGCAGTTACTGGTTTGAAACGGGAACACCGACTTACCTGGTGGGATTGCTTAAGCGCAACCATTATGACCTGGGACGCATGGCGAACGAGGAAACCAACTCTGACGTGTTGAATAGCATTTATGGTGACGATCAGCCGATACCCGTTATTTTTCAAAGCGGGTATCTCACGATAAAAGGATATGACAAACGATTCGATCTATATCGTCTTGGTTTCCCGAATAAAGAGGTAGAAGAAGGTTTTATCAAATTTTTGATGCTTTTCTATACCCGTTTCAATATAATAGAAGCTCCTTTTGAAATACAACAATTCACCCGTGAAATCGAAATGGGACAACCGGATGCCTTTTTCAATCGTTTGCGAAGTTTCTTTGCCGACATGCCCTACAAGGTGGCAACCGACCTGGAACGTTACTACCAGAATGTGTTATTCATTGTCTTCAAACTGGTCGGGTTCTACACGGAGACAGAGTACTGTACTGCTGAGGGGCGGGTGGATTTCGTGGTGAAGACCTCAGACTATATCTATGTGATGGAATTTAAACTGAATGGAACGGCAGAGGAAGCCCTGTAACAAATCAACGACAAACGTTATGCCCTTCCCTTCGGGGCAGACCGGCGCAAGGTGTTCAAAATAGGCGTCAATTTTAGTGTGAAGACACGAAATATCGAGAAGTGGTTGATAGAAGTTACGGAATCACCAGACAGGCCATTAGCCGCCGGGGATACAGCAAATTCCTTGTTATCGGAAACGACGTGATGATCTATACCGACCGGACTAAAATGATCAATCTAAAAAATGTTCTACAGGCGGCATGTGCACGCATACCGAATCGGAAACATCCTTTCCGTCGGCCCTCGCGGCGAATACGTAAATGATAATCTCATCCGCCCCGGCGTTTCCCGGGAAATCCACGCTGATCCCGATAGCCTCTCCCCGTGTTTCCAATTCCATCACGCGGCAACGCCTGGCTCGTATACCAACCACTACACCATAAATTTTATCATCCAAAAAACAATCGATCGATTCGAGTTGCACCCCTGGGGAAGCAAAACACTCCTTCCGGCTCTCCGCGTCCACTTCAGCACGAACCGATGGCATCACCAACTGTCCGGCAGCTACCCGCAGTTTCCGGTAATCGATGTTTCCCCTGAATTCCAGCCCGGCTTTCTTGTGCGGGTAAACCGGTACTTCTGCCCGGAACTCGATAAGTGAGCCTGTCGCGTGAACGGGAAGCACGTAAATAGTGTTTCTCTTCCAGCACATCAATTTTAGAAGAGAGCCGAAGAATTTTAGTTGTACGACATTTCACATAAGAGGTTATCTCTGAGATGCGAATGGAGTTGTCCTCACTCCGGTCAACGAAAAGATCCAGCAAAACAGTCTGCATCGGTGATAGTTTCAACTTACGGGATGCATATTGAATATAAGCCGATGCTTTAAAAAAGCAATCGGAGTTAAGATTAGAATCTTTAGCCAGTTCTACGATATACTCAAATGCTTCAAGCAAACTTTAGAGACGTATTTTGACAATAGCTTCCTTTTGCTTTGTCTCATTAATTGCCGCCTCATTTTTGTTGGAAGGCTGTTTCATCTTTATATCACATTTGCAATTATCATGCAAAGGTATAGTGATGATGTATCATTCACCGATACAAGTCGAAGAAAACATCAAATAACATCTATGAGGTTTGGATTTCTAAAATTAGAATATTGACATTCATTATTGCGCCATTGAAAAGATGGTATTACCCATAAACATTGGTACACGATGGAATTTCACACCATCAATCTCCACTCTGGAATTACACAGGTAATGCACATTATTGTCGAGTCTGTCAATGCAGATAAATATTGTGTGAGGATAATGTCCGCTTCAGGCAAATCACAAAGACTGCGATGACAACCATGAGTGTCTGAGGTTACTGCATTGGTGTCTATGGAATAATAAAAGAGCACATCCTATGCTGTATCACAATATGAGACATATCGACATTACTTTTGCTATAAATTTCCATGAATGAATAGAGTATGAAAACAATTGAAGGACATGATGTGAAAATATTTACGGACAATATTGAGCAGAGTGCGATTGAACAGATAGAAACATTGCTCTCCATAGATGTTTTTTCGGACAAAAAGATTCGGATTATGCCGGATGTTCACGCCGGGGCCGGATGTGTAATCGGTTTTACTGGGGATCTCGGTGACAAAGTGATTCCAAATATAGTGGGAGTTGACATCGGTTGCGGTATGCGGGTGCTGAAACTTGACAGTATCGGAAATATCGATTTTCACGGATTCCATAAATTCATTATGACTAATGTACCGTCCGGTAAAATTGCCCGTGAAGAAAAATTCGGTTTCAAGCCGCTTGCGGGAGAAGAGATGGATATATACCGTCAAGCCAAAGAACTAGTGAAAGAACTTTTTTGCTATCGGGAGTTGAAAGACACAAGCCGGATTAACAGGTCAATTGGTACGCTTGGTAGTGGCAATCATTTCATTGAATTGGATAAGGATGATGCGGACAATGTGTATTTTGTCATTCATACCGGGTCGCGCAACCTCGGATTGCAAGTTGCTGACATCTATCAGGCACGAGCCATAAAACATCTGACCAAAGGGGCAGATGATTTTGAAGCACATATAAAAGATGTGATTGCAGAATATAAAACAGCCGGGCGCAGATCTGAACTGCAAGATATTATAAAAAGATTGCGTAAGGGACAGCAAAAGGTGGAGCCGTCACTGCCTGCCGAACTTTGTTACGTTGAAGGAGAGGTACGGGAACAATATCTTCATGATATGCGTCTTTGTCAGAAATGGGCTGTACTTAACCGTAAACTCATTTCCATGATTCTGCTTGAATTCTTTTCGGGAGTGATAGTAGAGCATGAGTTTGAGTCTATCCACAACTATATATCCGATGATAACATTATCCGCAAAGGAGCTATTTCGGCTGCGGATGGTGAGCAGTGCATCATCCCTCTCAATATGCGCGATGGTTCTCTAATCTGTACAGGAAAGGGAAATCCGGATTGGAATTGTTCCGCACCGCATGGGGCTGGCAGGATAATGAGCCGCAGTCAGGCATACGAAAAAATCAGAATGGAGGATTTTGAAGCATCAATGCGTGGTATATATTCTGAAAGCGTTGCGGAGTCCACGAGAGATGAGTCGCCTATGGTTTACAAACCGGCAGCTGAAATAATTGCTAACATTGGAGAAACTGTCACTATTGATACTATAATTCGTCCGATTTTCAATTTCAAAGCGATGTAAAATGCAGTCCAAAGCATCCTAAATACAATTTTATGATATTGAGTAAAATAGACTATATTGTATTGCTCAATGCAACAAGTCTTTGTTACTTTTGTAACGGCTAACAAAGAAACTATGATTCAACTGCAAAAATACATATGGCTGATAGATACCATTCGGCGAGCCGGTAAGATTTCTCTTGAAGAGATTTCTGACCGATGGGAGCGTAACAAAGAATTGAGTGATTACAGACCTTTAAGTCGGGCAACATTTAATCGTTGGAAAGATGCTATTTTCAGTCAGTTTGGGATTATGATTTCTTGTCAGAGAACTGGAGGTTATCTGTATTATATAGAAAATCCGGAAGATATTGACGAAGATGAATTGAAAAAATGGATGCTAGATTCATTTGCAGTGGGTAATCTTGTCGGTGAAAACCTTTCATTGAAAGATAGGATTCTTGTCACACAGATTCCCTCAGCTCACAAACATTTGGCAACATTGCTTGAAGCTATGAAAGAAAACCGTGTAATAATAATCACGTATCGTGCTTTTCACAAGACAAAAAGTTACACATTCCCTATCGAGCCGTATTGCGTAAAGTTGTTTGAAAACCGGTGGTATGTGCTGGCTCATAGTGTACATTATGATGATATCAGGATTTATGGACTTGACCGCATAGATAACTTGGATATAACCGAAGATGTATTCAAACTTCCGAAAGATTTTTCTGCTTCTGATTACTTCTCTGGCTATTATGGAATTGTGACAGGTTATGACATAAAGCCGGAACGTATTATCATTCGGGCATATCGTGACCATATCCCTTATTTACAATCTCTCCCGCTTCATCACAGCCA
>ENA-UOJD01002074-UOJD01002074.1-human-gut-metagenome-genome-assembly--contig:-P48-NODE-2074-length-17624-cov-9.509420_pt1 | contig 17624 bp, 21 predicted proteins | sample MGYA00242342_ERZ723889 | MGnify/ENA metagenome assembly ERZ723889
CTCATATTTTTTATTAAACTCAAAAAAAGCAATGACATACGAGTTTTTTTGTAATAATTTGGCTTATTGACAATAAAAATATAGAATGCTAAAATTTTTTTGTAAGATATATTATAAAATAAGGAGATACAAAAGATGTATAGAATAGCAGAAATGAAAGATATTGATGAAATTACAGAATTAAGAATATTACAACAAAAAGAGAATTATAAAGATGACTATAAAGTAGAAGATAAAATATTTTCACAAAATACAAAGAAATTTTTAAATGATAATTTAAATAAAAATATTTATTTTTTTATAAAAGAATTGGATAATAAAATTGCAGCAATGTGTGGAATTCAATTGATAAACTATTTACCAATGTATAATGAGAGGATAGGATTAAGAGGATATATTTGTAGTGTATATACAAGAGAAGAATACAGAAAACAGGGAATACAAACACATTTGTTAAAAAATGCAATTCAGTTTTCAAAAGATAAAAATATAGGGATTCTAGAATTAAAAACTACAAATCCAGATGCTGTAAGTGTTTATGAAAAAGTAGGTTTTAAAGAAGTAAAAAAGAGAATGAGACTAGAGCTAGTTTAAGCTCTTTTTGAAAAAAATGATTGACAAATCCAATTTACAATGCTAAGATAAATATCGTGAATTTAGAGGGATACCTGTAACCATTCCGAACACAGTAGTCAAACTCTACTTTTTCAGTATTTATATGATTTTATTTATCATTTTTAAGTATTGCAAAATTAGATTGTCCTCATAATAAGATATAAACGACAGAAATCATATAGATACCAAGTATTAATCAAATACTTGGTATTTTTGCGTCTCAAAACAAATTCAATTTTTAATATATATCTTAGTAAAAAGGCAACTAAAAAGCAATAAGACTAATGGAGATTGGTTAATAAAATAAAAAGGAGGGATTAATCTTTTATAAAAAATAAATATTGGGAGGGAATTGTTATGAACGAGAACTTAGTAAACAAACAGTTAAAGGAATATATTCAAGATAATATATTCAAAATATATGATTTGAATGGAGATTCGCATAATATAAATCATATTAAATATGTTTTAGAAAGAGCATTTGAATTATCTAAACCATATGAAAAAGACATAGATTATAATATGCTATATACAGCTGTTACATATCATGATATAGGAGATCATATTGACAGAGATACTCATGAAAAAATATCTGCAAAATGGATGATGGATGACGAAAATTTAAATCGATTTTTTAATAATGAGCAAAAAGTAATAATAAAAGAGGCAATAGAAGACCATAGAGCTTCAGGAGAAAATATTCCAAGAAGTATATATGGAAAAATATTAGCATCTGCAGACAAAAATATAGATATTGATACGTTTTTTCAAAGAACCTGTGCATTTGGATTAGAGCATTATAAAGAATTATCTTTAGAAGAGCAAATAGATAGAGCATATAAACATGCAATTAAAAAATTTGGTAAAAATGGATATGCAGTTAATAAATTTTTTGTTCAAGATGATAAATACAGTAAATATTTAATAGAGCTTCAAGACTTAATTGAAAATAAAGATGAGTTTTATAAAAGATGTAATACAGTTTTAAAAAATATTGTAAAATAGAAGATGTATTTGGGGACGCGTTAAAATGCATGAATAATCTTGTGTTTTTTATGACATCTCTAAAATACATGTATTTTTATACGCAGGTATATGAACGTTTTATACAATATAATATATGTTTCCAAGTAATTTTCTGGAAAGGAATAGTAATTACCATGGAAGAAGATATTTTTTTAGAAGAAAAGCAAAAGTTAAAAGAAGTTATTCAAAAAATCACTGAAGAGGAGACTGAATTAGAAAATACTTTAAGTAGCTCTGATATGAACTATGATTTGGAAAATCTTGCAAAAGCACAAGTGCTACAATCTCAAATAAAAAAATTATCAGATATAAAAAAAATAAAAGATAATCCATATTTTGCAAGAATGGATTTTAAAGAAAATTCAAAAGAGCTAGAAAAGTTCTATATAGGAAAAATATCAATTTTAGATAGTAAAACAGCATATCCAATAATCGTTGACTGGAGAGCACCAATTTCTAATTTATATTATGAAGGAAAAATTGGTAAAGCATCATACGATTGTTTAGGAGAGCAAATAGAAGGTGAAATATTTTTAAAAAGGCAATATATTATAGAAAATCAGAAATTAAAAAAATATATTAATATAAATGTTACAGGTAATGACGAACTATTGCAAAATGCTTTGGAAGAAAAAGCTGATGATAGACTAAAAAATATTGTTGCAACAATCCAAGATGAGCAAAATAAAATAATAAGAGCAGACATAAATTCTCCACTTATAGTTCAAGGAGTAGCAGGAAGTGGAAAAACAACAATAGCTCTTCACAGAATAGCATATTTAATTTATAACTATGAAAAAGAATTTAAACCAGAAGAATTTATGATAATAGCTCCAACAAGATTCTTTTTAAATTACATATCTAATATACTTCCAGACCTAGGAGTAAATGACGTAAGACAATGTACTTTTGAGGATTTTGCATATGATGTAATAGGTAAAAAATTAAAAATATCAGATAATAACGAAAAATTAGTTATAATAGTAAATAAAGAGTTTGATGAGATAAATAAAGGTAAAATAGACATAATGATAAAAGAAGCAAAATATAAGTCATCAATAAATTTTAAAAGAATAATTGATGAATACTTGTTTGAGATAGAAAATAATTACATTCCTAAAAATGATTTTTGCTTTAATGAATATACAATAATGAAATATCAAGATATTGATTATTTATTTAAGCATACATATAAAATGTACAATCTTAATACAAGAATAAATGAAATTGAGAAAAGTTTAATATCAGAGCTTAAAAGAAAAACTCCAGAAATAGTAGAAAATATAAAAAAAGAAAGAAGTAAAAAAATAGAAAATCTAAGTGGAGAAGACAGAATAAAAGTTTTTGATGAGTATGACAAAACAATAAAAATATTAGAAAAAGATTATAAAAAATTGGTAAAAAAATATTTAAGTCAAATTCCTAAAAAAGATTGTGTTCAATATTATAAAGAATTTATAGATAATTATTTACAAAATTCAAATGAAGTAATGATGTATTTAAAACAAAACACAAGTAAAAATTTACAAAAAAATGAAGTTTCCTTTGAAGATTTAGCTCCTATAATGTATATTCAATTTAAGATATTTGGTATAAAAGAAAAATGCAAAATAAAACATGTAGTAATAGATGAAGCACAAGATTATGGAGAATTCCAATTTGATGTTTTAAAAACAATTTTAAATAGTAATTCAATGACAATTTTAGGAGATATAGCACAAGGTGTTCATTACTACAGAGGAATAGAAAACTGGAAAAGATTTATAGATGTTGAGTTTAAAGATGTTAAAACGATTTATACTACTTTAAATAAAACATATAGAACTACTAAAGAAATAATGGATGTTGCAAACCATGTTATAAATAAATTACCAGAATATGAGAAAGAATATATTGTTTTAGGAGATCCTGTAATAGACAGAAAAAATTCTATAACAATAAAAGAAATTAAAAATATAGATGAACTTATTGGTAATATAGATGAAAAGATAGAAAAATATATTAAGAAGCGGTTATAAATCAATTGCTATTATAGGTAAAGATATGAATGAATGTGAAAAAATAGAAAGAAAATTATCAAAAATAAGATCAGATGTAAAATTAATAAAAGGTAAAGATTCAGAATATAATTCAGGAATTTCAATAGTTCCATCATATCTTGCCAAAGGATTAGAATTCGATTGTGTAATAATTGCAAATGCAAGTGATAAGCAGTATACAAATAGTAGCCTTGATATAAAATTATTATATGTAACGATAACAAGGGCAATGAGTAAACTTGATATATTTTATACAGGAAAAATAAGTAAATTATTAATATAAACCTAGGAAATAAGATTCAACTTAGAAAAAAAATTAGGGGATGGTAATGTAATTAAGTTAAGATATCATACTCTACAAAAGCAAATAAGTATTTAACTAATGGCATTGCTATTTCAGGAAAAAAGGAGGAATTGATTAATGAAAGATATAACAATAGATATTGACGAATGGAGACTAAATTGCAGAGCAGCAGGAATTGTAATTCACAATAATAAGGTACTAGTACACCACAATACAAAAGATACATATTATGCATTAGTAGGAGGAAGGGTCAAACTAGGAGAACCTTCTTCAGACACAGTAGTACGAGAATTTAAAGAAGAGCTAGGAAAAGATATAGAAATAATTGGATATATTTCAACAATAGAAAACTTCTTTGAACTAAACGGAAAAAAATACCATGAGATTATATTTATCCATCAAGTTGAATTTATAGATGATGATGATAAAAAAATAGAAACTACAATGAAAAATATAGAAGGAAACAAAGAAAAAAATATACAATATGAATGGATTAACTTGGATGAAATAGATAATAGTCCAATAAGACCAGCAGAGATAAAAACAATTTTAAAAAAGAGAACATTTCCTATACATACAATAAACAATGATATAGGAAATATAATTCTTTAGCAAATAAGTTTGAATTAGAGCATAAAGTGTATTATAATGATGTGGAATGGAAAGAAATCATAGAATAAATCTGAAAAAACATAATAAACAAAATAAATACCATGAGTTTTAAAAAATAGGAGGCACCAACAATGGAAGAAATAATATTTGTAACACACAATAAAGGAAAAGTTGCATCCGCAAATAGGGATTGTAAAAACATCAATTTTAAAGTATTTGACTATGAGGTAGATGAACCACGCTCAGATAGTCTACAAGAAATTGCAAAATCAAAAGTAGAGCAAGCATATAAATTAGTTAAAAAGCCATGTATAGCAATGGACTCTGGATTTTTTATAGAAGCATTGAATGGTTTCCCAAAAACTTTTGTTAATTTTTCATTAGAAACAATAGGAATAGAAGGAATTTTAAATTTAATGAAAGAAAAAGAAAATAGAAAATGTTCTTTCAAAGAGTGTTTAGCTTATTATGATGGAAAAGAAATAAGATATTTTTATGGAGAAACTAAAGGCGAACTTTCAAAAGAAATATTAGGACAAGATAGAGCAAAAAGTTGGTCTGACTTATGGTATATTTTTAAGCCACAAAATTTTGATAAAACGATGGCACAGATGAATGATGAAGAAAGAGAATTAAGAGTAAAAAAAGATGGATCGACATCTGCATTTAAAGTTTTTGCAGATTGGTATGAGAATAATAAAATTAATAAAAAATAGAAGAGAATGCCATATTATGGCATTCTCTTTGCTTAATGGATAATGTCCACAACCTCGGAGGTTGTGGTAATCACAAAAGTTTTTTCATTGTTTTCGTCTTCGCAGCCATTGTCATTCAACGGAATAACTGCAAATTTTAAAGGCTGGCCGACTTTTGGCTCAACCAAAAATTTGATTACATGTCCGCACTGAACTGGCAAATTCGCGGAAAAGCAAGTCCATAATATTTTGCCAGCGCGATCACGGTCGAAACAATGATGATGCTTTGATGCAGTTATAAATGTAACTGAAGTGATATCCATAATTTTTTCGCTCCTTTTCTTTGTCAACCCTGTGGTGAGTGGAATAATACCATTGAGCTGTATATAAATTATAACACAAATTAACATAAATAGCAAATTTCCATAAAATAAATTTGACAAAACATCATAAATACAATATAATACAAAATATCAAAATAAAAAAATCGATGACCAAGAAGATAATTACAAAAAAATTACTACAGCGAGCTAGAACAGAGTGGAAGTCTAGCAGTAATATTGTAATTATTAGAGCTTGAGAGTAATTACAGGAAATAATAGTATTGTAATTCGTATTTCTACGTTACAGAATTTGAGTGGACTATTAAAATATAGTCAATTAGAGTGGTACCGCGTTATACAAGCGCCTCTGGATTTATCTAGAGGCGTTTTTTGTATAACAGAAAAGCTCTATTAGTAAGCAAATACTTAAAATAATAAGGCAAAGCATAGTCATAGACGCTTTGATTTAAGATGGGAGGAAACAGTATGGATATTATTACAAAAACAGAAAAAATAATTAAAGATGTTTTAGCAAAAAATAATTATGAAGAAGAAAGTGTTGTTCTTAGTGTATCTAGTAGACCAGAGTTTGGTCAATTTCAATATAATGGTGCAATGGGACTTGCAAAAAAATACAAGACAAATCCAAGAGAAGTAGCACAAAAAATTGTTAATGAATTAAATAAATACGAAATTTTTGAAAATATAAATATTGCAGGACCAGGTTTTATAAATATATCATACAGTAAAAAATATTTAACAGAATACTTAACAGAAATATCTAAAGATGTTTCTGAAAATGTAAAAAAGTATCCTAAGAAAAAAATATTTTTAGATTATGGTGGTGCAAATGTTGCAAAAGCACTTCATGTAGGACATTTGAGAACTGCTAATATAGGAGAAGCTTTAAAAAGAGTTGCAAACCTTGTTGGTAATGAAGTTATTTCAGACGTTCATTTAGGAGATATAGGTAGACAATCAGGAATGGTAATATATCAATTAAGAGAAGAACATCCAGATTGGGTATTTTTTGATGAAAATTACGAAGGAGAATATCCAACAGAAATTCCAATAACAAATGCAGACTTAGAAAGAATATATCCACTTGCAAGTACGAAAGCAAAAGAAAATGACGAAATAATGGAAGAAGTGCGTAAAATAACAGCAGAGCTAGATAAAGGTAAAAAATCATATGTAGCTCTATGGAATATTATAAAAGAAATTTCAATTAAAAATATAAAAAATATGTACACCAAAATAAATGCTAAATTCGATTTATGGGAAGGTGAAACAGATTCTTATCCATATATAGACGAAATGTTAGGAATATTAAAAAATGCAAATTGCTTAGAAGAAAGCCAAGGAGCATTAGTGTGTGATGTAAAATTAGATACTGATAAAGCAGAGATTCCACCACTTGTTGTAATAAAAACAGATGGAACAACATTATATGCAACAAGGGAGCTTGCAACAATTTTATCAAGAAAACAAAGATTTAATCCAGATGAAATTTGGTATATAGTAGATAGTAGACAAGGTATGTATTTTGAACAAGTATTTAGAACATCTTACAAATCAAATCTAGTAGATAAAAACATGAAGTTTGAATTTATTGGAGTTGGAACAATGAATGGAAAAGATGGAAAGCCATTTAAAACAAGAGATGGTGGTGTAATGAAATTAGAATCACTATTAAATGAAATAAAAGAAGAAACATCAAAATATGTACAAGATTCAAATATAGAAGAATCAGAGAAAAAAGATATATCAGATAAAGTTGCAGTTGCAGCATTAAAATATGCAGATTTGTTACCAAATGTAGAAAAAGATTACATATTTGATATTTCTAAATTCTGTAGTTTAGAAGGAAAAACAGGTCCATATATTTTATATTCTGTAGTACGTATGAAATCATTGCTTGCAAAATCAAATATGTCGGATTATAAAATGTATGACATATATTCTCAAACAGAAAAAGAGCTAATAACTAAAATATTAGAAATGCCAATACGAATAGATACAGCTTTTAGAAATAAAACTTTAAGTGAAATTACTGAATATATATATGAGTTAGATAGTTTATATAATAAATTTTATGCTGAAAATAGGATTTTGACAGAGCAAGACGAATCTAAAAAGCAAACATGGTTGTTTATAACAAATCTAACATATAAAGTTAATAAATTATTGTTAGATACTTTGGCAATAGATGTACCAGATAGAATGTAAAATTTTTTTTGGGGGAACTTTGGGGACGTTCCTTAAAGTTCTCTTTGAAAGAAAAAATTAGGAGGAAACAATGAAAGAAAAATTTATAGAATTATTAAGAAGTACAAATAGAGAAGGAATAGAAGAGCTAATATCATTTTTAGAAAAAACAGATTTTTTCAAAGCACCTGCTAGTACTAGATTTCATGGATCTTATGAAGGAGGACTAGTAGAGCATAGTTTAAAAGTTTATGAGATATTAGACCATAAAGCAAAAAATAATGTTCTTAATTTAGAAATTCCAGATGATACTGTAAAAATAGTAAGTTTGTTACATGATATATGTAAATTAAACTTTTATAAAGTAGATTATAGAAACGCTAAAAACAGTTTAGGTGAATGGGAAAAAGTTCCATATTATACAGTAGATGATACTATACCATATGGACATGGTGAAAAATCTGTCATGATGATTTCTGAATATATAAAATTAACTCCAGAAGAAAAATATAGCATTCGTTGGCATATGGGATATACAGAGCCAAAAGAGCTCTATAACACAATAGGAGCAGCATATAAAAAATATCCACTTGCATTAATGATGCATGAAGCAGATTTAGAAGCTACTTATTTTTTTGATATTTAAATGAAAATGGGAAAAGGGGATGGTTCTCTTTTCCCATTTTTAGAAATTTGGGACACCTCATTATGTTTTAAATTATTGTTTTTTTATCTTAGGTTTAGCTATTAAAGATGCTATATATCCAAAAAATACAGCTGCAGCTATTCCGCCTGCAGATGCTTTAACTCCTCCAATAAAAGCGCCAAGTATTCCAATTTCTTTAACAGATTCAATAGTACCTTTAGCTAAATTAGCACCAAAACCAGTAAGAGGAACTGTAGCTCCACATCCAGCAAAATCAATTATATATTTATAAATTCCTAAAGCTCCAAGTATTACACCTGTAGTGACGAAGATAACTAAAATTCTTGCTGGAGTAAGTTTGGTTTTATCTATTAAAATCTGACCTATTATACAAATTAAGCCTCCAACAATAAAACATTTTAAAATTTGCATCCAATCAATACTTTGAAAAAAATCCATAATAAATTTCATTCCTTTCCTTTAGGAGGAATATATATGTTGAGATAAACCTCCGAATCATATTACAAAATAAATTCATATAATATTAGTATTTACTAAATTTTATTTGATATGCAAATTTTACAAAAAAAGAACAACTGTAAAAATACAGTTGTTAAAAATGTTTTATTTTAAAATTTTAATTTGTCCTAATAATGGAACTTCTTTTTCTTCCTCATTAATTGCAGCAATTAAACCTAATATCCAGCAGATAAATACAAATATGTTCCATAAGTTTCCTATAATCCATCCAACTACTGGTATTAAAGAAAATATAACACCTATAGTGTTAGCTATTAAAATAACTAAAGCTTGATTTAAATGGAATTTTGCTCCTTCTTTATCACCAGCGCAAATTGCTACTATAAATCCTATCCAAGTAAGATATGCAACCCATCCTGTTGTTTTTTTATCCATAAAACTACCCCTCCTTCAAAAAAGATTTAGAAATTAAATTCCAAAATAATTTTAGCATATATTACATTTTGTGACAAGAAAATTTAGAAAATAACTTTTAAACATCGGATATATCATTAAAATTATTGAAACTTATAAATGTATAGAGTATAATTTAATTAAAAAAGTTATCAAATAGTAATATTACAAGCTGAAAACATTAAAATTACTTGAATGAAATCAATTAAATAATTTATATGTACAATTAAATTATAGAGAGAAAGGATATATTATGGAAAAAATGGTAGTTGTAACTATTATATTGCTATTTGTTAATATTATTTTAGGTATTGGATTTGGAATATTTGCAGAATTTTTCATATATGGTTTTTGGAAAAAAGCGCCTATAACAAAGTGGAAAAATCAATCAGAACAAATCAAATCTGAAAAAAAGAATAGATAATTTTAGAATATATATATTATTAACATAGTGTAGGAAATAAAAAAATTTTTATAGAGTTTTGTAGCAAACAAAGCGAAAGAATGGAGTTTAATATGAAGAAAAAATTTTTAGTTAAAATGTCAATTTTTTTAATGTCAATTGCAGTATTATCTATGCTGACAGGTTGTTCACTAACAGGCTCATTAAGTGATGAAGAATATGATTCCATAGTTAATGCACTAATCAATGAAAAAATTATTGATGATATAAGTAATGAAGAAACAATTGGTGCAGGTGAAATGGAATATATAAAATATAGATTTGATGCAACTGCTAAAAATACACAATACAAAGCAACTTTAGTTCAAGGAAAATCAGCAGAAAAATTTCGTATATATACATTGTATTTAAATAAAAAAGATAATGAAAAAGAATGTATCAAATATTATATAAAGATTGACAAGAAATGTAAAGTAAAAATATATGATGAATGGCAGGAAGAATGGGAATAAAGAATTAGCAATTACAAGAAAGTGTACAGCTACTATGGCAGGAATTGTTATCAATACTGATGGCAAGATGCTGACATGTCCGTATTTGCTCGAAGCTGGCTATTATAGCAAAGACGAATTACCGGATTTCGGCAAGGAGTTCCTTAACGAGTGGAAACATGGCAAGATATTTACAGAATTCAGGCAGCATGGTCAAAAGGGGTGTCAGGCGAGGTCTTTGATTTTCTCAAAGAACGTAGAAGCAGGGGATCCGTATGATCTTAACTCTTACAAAAAGTATAGAGAAAAGAGGGCAAGATAACAATTTAAATTTGTGTGGAGGTTTCATATTTTGAAGCCTCCATACTACTAAAGAGGAGTGATTCTATGTTGGAACTTAAAGATGTGTCCAAGTCTTTTGGTGGCAAGGTAATATTAAGCAATATTTCGTTTACCGTAGATTACGGGGAAAAGGCTGGTATTATTGGTAGCAATGGTGTAGGAAAGTCAACGTTGCTAAAAATAATAGCTGGACAATTACATCAGGATTCTGGTGAGATTAACACAAATGCTTTGGAATCGATAGGTTACTTTAAGCAAGAGTTTGAAATTCTTGAAGAGTGCCAGTCTGTTATGACCTTTATAAAAGGATATATAGGAATAGACAAGCTCGAGAAAAAGCTAAACGAATTGCAGGCTGAACTTGAAGAAGACGAAAGCAAGATTGAAGAATTTTGTGCTGTTCAAGAAAAGTATATAAGCCTTGATGGATATAATTTTGACTACAAACTTGATAATATTCTTAATGGGTTAGGAATTTTACCAGACGTGAGGAATAGAAAAATCAAAAACTTAAGCGGTGGTCAGAAAAGTAAAATCATTTTGGCTGCAGTTTTACTTAAAGGCGCAGACTTGTTATTGCTTGATGAACCAACCAACAATCTCGATATAAGGTCAATTGAATGGCTTGAGACTTACTTAAGGTCGGTAAATATACCGTGTTTGATTGTTTCGCATGATAGAAGATTCTTAAATGCGGTAACAACGAAAACTTTTGAAATAAATTTCTTTGATAGAACGTTAAGTAGCTATCCAGGAAATTATGCTCAATATCGTGAATTTAAAGAAGTCGAAGAAAAAAGGCAACTTGAATTATACGAGGCACAACAGGAACAGAAAAAAGAGTTGCTAGATAGCGTAAGGCAAAAAAAAGACTGGGCTAGTAAAGGTAGAAAACAGGGGGTAAAGGATAACGATAAATACACGAGAGGGTACGAACGTGATCGTTCAAGTGGTTTGGCAAGCAAAGCAAAAAAAATTGAAAAACAGATTGAAAAGCTTGACAAAATCGAGAGACCAAGAGTAAAGAAAAAGCTTAAGATAAATATTAACTTTTCTAGGATTAAGGGCTCAACTCTAATTTATACCAAGGAATTAATCTGCGGCTATCCAAATGGCTTCAAAACCTCTCCAATAACACTTGAGGTAAATTTCGGCGAGAAGGTAATAATTATCGGCGAAAATGGCTCTGGCAAATCTACTTTCATAAAGACTTTGTTTTCGGGTCTAGAGAAAATTAGTGGAACTATGGAGATTGGCACAGGAATAAATATTGGGTACATATCTCAAGATACCAAGATAGACACTGACCAAAATCTAGAGCAGTTTGTTATGAGCTCTATTGATGAAGAAAAGCTAGAGGATAAGTCGAAGGTTTACACCACACTTGCACAGTTTAATTTCACCTACGAAGATCGACAAAAAAAATATGCAATGCTAAGTCCAGGAGAGCGAACCAGAGCACTATTGGCTATATTTTCACTTTTGGATATAAATGCCCTTGTTTTTGATGAGCCAACTAATCACCTGGATATTGAGGCACTTGAATCATTGGAAGAGGTTATTTCTTCTTTTGATGGCACAGTTATAGCAATTAGTCATGACAGAGAATTTATCGGTAAGGTACATCCAGATAAAATGTACAAAATGGAGAATGGAACTCTTACCAAAGTATAAAATAAAAGGAATACATACACTATTACGGGTATGTATTCTTTTTTGCACTTGTAATTTCAATAAGTAATTGTTAAAATTAGATAGAGTTTAAAAAGGAGGAAATATGGAATTACCAATAAAATGTAAAGAAAAGATAATGCAATTATATCCAACGAATGGAAAAGAGATTATTAGAAATTCAGAAAATTTGATAGATAATATTGTAAGCAAATATAAATTAGAAAATACTCAAATTTTAGATAGAATGTCATACAACCTAATAATTGATGCTTACAGCAAAGAGTATAAGAATGTTATTGTAAAGATTGGAATATCAAAAAATACAATAAGTCGAGAAATTGAATTTTACAATATATATAGTAGAAATAATAATGTATGTAAGGTATACGATTTCAATATAGGAATGAATTATCTAGTTTTGAAAAAAGCATTGCCGGCGTTAAAACTTGATAAGATTCAGAGTTTTGACAGAAGACTAAAAATTTATAAAAAGATTTTTCAAAGCTTAAATGAAGAAAAAAATTTTTCCAGAACACTTCCATTGTACAAAGATATATTTTTAAAAAGTGTGACAAATTGTAAAGAAAAATTCTTGCAAGAAAATATATGGAAGGCTAAAAATTTTTTGCTAGAAATAGAAAATTTGCATTTAACGAAATATGTTTTACATGGAGATATGCATCACTGGAATATAGTTTTAGATGACTGCGAATGGAAATTGATTGATCCTGCCCGGATATGTGGCAGAAAAAGTATTTGATTCTGTAGTATTCTTACAAAATGAATTTTGGAAATATTGTAGATGTGATAATGACATAAGGGAAACAATTGATAAAGTATCTAAAGAGCTTAATATTAATAAAACATTGATATTAAAAGCACTCTATATCAATGTTACGCTTACTATTGCTTGGAATATTGAAGATAACGTAGAAAAAAGAGTGATAGATAATAATTTGAAAAATTTATATTTATTGAATCATTTTATTTTGAATTCAACTTAAAATCGTAGAAATGAATTTTAATAAATTTATTTTTTTACATTTTCATCAACTGTTATAGTTCTAAAAAGTACAATAAATTCGATATATTACGTACATACACTAATAAATTAACAGATTTATTATTATTTATTCCATATATTATATATTTAAATGACGCAAATATCATAATGTATATAATTGGTGCTATTGATTGGATTTTTTCAATAGAAGAATTAACAATAAATATAAAATCAAAAAAATAGATTCGAATAAAAAGTCAATATTTAATTAAATTACAATAAAATAAAACTTGTTCTATAAATTACAAAAAATAAGTACTTGAAAAAAAGCAAAGAATAAATTATAATAAATAGTAATTTTATATAAAAAAGGAGACTATATGAAAATTATAAAAAACAATATGATAGGAAGACGATGGCGTACTTCAAATTTTTAATAAAAAATTAAAAATTGGAGGAATTTATTATGGAAAAGAAAAAACGTATAGTAACAGGGGATAGACCAACAGGAAGATTACACATAGGTCATTATTTTGGATCATTAAAAAAGAGAATTGAATTACAAAATTCAGGAGAATATGATCAATACATATTAATAGCTGATGTTCAAGCATTAACAGACAATTTTAATAATCCAGAAAAAGTCAGCAAAAATGTAAGAGAGCTAGCAATAGACTATTTATCATGTGGAATAGATCCAGAAAAAACAACAATATATATTCAATCTATGATACCAGAAGTAGCAGAGCTTACAGTTTTTTATTCAAATTTAGTAACAATAGCAAGACTTCAAAGAAATCCAACTGTAAAAACAGAAATTGCTCAAAAGAGGGATTTATTTGGTGAAAGTGTAACATATGGATTTTTAGGATATCCAGTGAGCCAGGCAGCTGACATAACAGCTCTAGAAGGAGAATTTGTACCAGTTGGAGAAGATCAATTACCACTAATAGAGCAATGTAGAGAAATAGTAAGGAAATTCAACTCAATATATGGAGATGTACTAATTGAACCAAAAGAAGTTTTATCTGAAGGCAAAAGAATAAAAGGCTTAGATGGAAACGAAAAGATGGGTAAATCTCTTGGAAATGCTATATATTTATCAGATAGCGAAGAAGAAATTGCTAAAAAAGTAATGGGGGCAGTAACCGATCCAGCAAGAATAAAAAAAGATGATAAAGGCAATCCTGATATTTGTATGGTGGCATATTATCATAAATTATTTACAAAATCAGATGATGTAAAAACAGTATGTGATGAATGCAAAGCTGGTACACGAGGATGTGTTGCATGTAAAAAGCAACTAATAAAAAATATATCTGAAGAATTAAAACCAATTAGAGAAAAGAGAGCATATTATGAAGCTCACCCTGAAATAATAGATAAAGTGTTAACAGAAGGAACCAAAAAAGCACAAATGACAGCAAAAGAAGTTATGAAAAAAGTTAAAAAAGCTATGAAATTAAATTATTTTGAATAATTTGGTGTGTAATTGGGGACAGGTCAAAAATGCACCAATAAATTAAATTTATAAATAAAAAGAGGTGCATTTTTAATCTGTCTTTAATTGTGCCGTAAGTAAGAATATTAGGAGGAAATATGTTTACAGATTATGCAAAAATTATAATAAAATCTGGTGATGGCGGAAATGGTGCAGTATCATTTAGAAGAGAAAAATATGTAGCAGCCGGAGGACCAGATGGTGGAGATGGAGGAAGAGGTGGAAGTATCTACTTTATAGTAGATCCAGACTCAAACACATTAGTAGATTTTAGATTTAAAAAGAAATTCAAAGCTGAAAATGGAAAAAATGGAGAAGGCGCCAGAAAATATGGAAGAAGCGGAGAAGACTTATATGTAAAAGTTCCAATAGGAACACTAATAAAAGATGCTGAAACAGGAAAAATAATAGCAGATTTATCTCATAAAGGACAAAAAGAATTAATATTACCAGGTGGAAGAGGCGGAAAAGGAAATTGCCATTTTGCAACATCAACAAGACAAGCTCCACGTTTTTCTCAAGATGGAGAAAAAGGAATTGAAAAAGAGGTAATACTAGAATTAAAATTGCTTGCAGATGTTGGTTTAATTGGCTTTCCAAATGTAGGAAAATCTACATTTCTATCAAGAACAACTTCAGCAACACCTAAAATTGCAGATTATCATTTTACAACATTAGAGCCAAATTTAGGAGTAGTAAAAAATGAATATGGTGATAGTTTTGTAATAGCAGACATTCCAGGAATAATAGAAGGAGCAAGCAATGGAACAGGACTTGGACTTCAATTTTTAAGACATATAGAAAGAACAAGATTGCTACTACATGTGATAGATGTATCTGGAATAGAAGGAAGAATACCAGTAGAAGATTTTAAGACAATAAATGAAGAGCTAAAAAACTATAGTGAAAAACTAAGTAAAAGAAAACAAATTATAGTAGCAAATAAAATAGATAGTATGCAAGATGAAACTTTATATAATGATTTAGAGCACTTAGCAAAGAAAAACAATATAGAAATATTTAAGATTTCTGCAGCAACAGGCGATGGCATACAAAAACTTCTAAAAAGAGTATCAGAAGTATTAAAAGAGCTTCCAAAAGAAGATTTATATGAAGTAGAAGAAAAGAAAGTATATACTTTAGAAGAGGAAGAAAAAGGATTTTCAATAAACAAAGAAGATGGAATATATATAGTAGATGGACCAGCAGTAGATAGAGTAATGAGAAGAGTAAATTTAGAGGATAATGAATCTATGTACTACTTCCAAAAATGTCTTGACAGTTTAGGTGTAAACCAAAAATTAAAAGAAGCAGGAGTTAAAGAAGGCGATACTGTAAATATTTGCGGTTGGGAATTAGAATGGTATGACTAATTTCAAAGGAGATTTTCATTTTTGAAAATCTCCTTTGAAAAACAAAACTTTTGTTTGACTTTTTCCAATATGTATGTTATTATTTTCTTAATATGATTAAGGGGTGATAAATTATATGCCAAGAAAAAAAAGTAATGAATTAGGAAAAAGAGAAAAAGACATATTAAACTTTATAGAAAAACAAATAAAAGAAAATGGATATCCACCATCAGTAAGAGAAATCGGAAAATCAGTAGGTCTAAGTTCAACTGCAACAGTACATGGTTATTTAACAAAATTAGAAGAAAAAGGTTATATAAAAAAGGAAAATCAAAAAGGAAGAACTCTTAGATTATTAAAAGGAACTAAAAATGAATCGAAAAATAACAGTCAAATAGATCTAAAAGAAAGTGGTAAAAATTTATATACAAACAAAGAGCTAGTAGAAGTTCCTGTAATAGGTAAAATAACAGCAGGAGCACCAATTTTAGCAGTAGAGAATATATCAGACACATTTCCAATTCCAATCGATTTTGTAGGAAATTCAGAAAGCTTCATGTTAACAGTAAGTGGCGAAAGTATGATAGAAGCAGGAATTTTAGATGGTGATTATATACTAGTAAAAAAACAAAATGTAGCACGAAATGGGGAAATTGTAGTTGCATTAATAGAAGACGAAGCAACAGTAAAAACATTTTATAAAGAAAAAGATTATATAAGATTACAACCTGAAAACAGTGCAATGGATCCAATAATTGTAAAAAATTGTGAAATATTAGGAAAAGTAGCTGGAGTATTTAGAAAGTTATAAAAGGAGAATTGTATGAAGAGGATGAAAACTTTTTTCATATATCTATTAATCTTTTTAGGTTTATATTTTTTAAGTAATTATTTAATATCTGCATATATAAAAACTTCATACTATAAAATTGAATCTTATGATATAGATGTACAAGATGCAACTGTAACAATAATTAATGCAAGAGCATCAAAAGATGATGGATATATAGAAGGAAAAATATCAAATAGTACAGATGAAGAAATAACAGATAAATACATGGAAGTAGAATTATTTTCAGATAATGATGTTAGTTTAGGAAAAGAATATGTAAAAATTGAAGGATTATATTCAGGAGTTATAAAAGACTTTAAAGTGACTTTCACTTGTGATAATGTTAATCATTTTAAAGTAACATTTATAGATGTGGAAGAAAAAGAGCGAATAGATAGTGAACAACCACAAAGTTTATTTACATTAAAATCAAATGAAAGAGTAGATAATATAATAAATCAAATGGAAGAAAGTAGAAAAAATAGTTTATAAAAATAAATATTATATCAAGATGTGCAAAGAAGTTTAGCAAATGCACATCTTTTTATATTTCATTTACTTTATATTTTTAATTAATAACTGTAACAATAATAGAAAATATAATATCATAATTAAATAATATTTC
>ENA-UOJD01002081-UOJD01002081.1-human-gut-metagenome-genome-assembly--contig:-P48-NODE-2081-length-17580-cov-3.856833_pt1 | contig 17580 bp, 11 predicted proteins | sample MGYA00242342_ERZ723889 | MGnify/ENA metagenome assembly ERZ723889
CAATTTGGCGCTTGAAAAAATATTTTTGGAGGGATTGAAATGATCGAAGCAAAAATACTATTTTAATTTTGCGTTTAAATTAATCTGCATTACCATTGTATTATTCATATATTTTGCACACCCTTTTTCTCAAGGAAATGCAAATTTATAACTTAATTTGTTTGGACAAACAAAATGGCACAATAAATGTTATGATCACCTAAGCAAATGAATGACAAAAATTGGTACTTTTGTCGTTTAGTAAAGTTATGGGAAAAAAATCGGGTTACCATAATTTTTTCTGATTTTTTTGGCATAAATATTGTCTATTGTTTAAGAAATATTTTAAAGAATAATCTAAGATGGTTGATATTAAGGAGGTTGCAAAAAAAGTGATTGCTGATGAAGCTTTAGCTATACAGAATCTGGCTCGATTTATCGATGACGATTTCGAAAAAGTGGTCCGGTTGATCTATAATACGAAAGGACGGGTGATCGTTACTGGTATAGGTAAAAGTGCCATTATTGCTCAAAAAATAGTGGCTACCCTTAATTCGACCGGTACTCCTGCTGTTTTTATGCATGCGGCCGACGCTATCCACGGTGATCTGGGGATGATTTGCCACGACGATGTCGTCATTTGTATTTCCAAAAGCGGGAATACCCCTGAAATCAAGGTACTGGTTCCGTTGATCCGGAATGTCGGTAACGAACAAATCGTGGCTATGGTATCGAATACCGACTCTTTTCTGGCAAAGAATGCGGCTTATGTATTGAAAGCGCAGGTCGACCGTGAAGCTTGCCCGAATAATCTGGCGCCGACCAACTCGACGACAGCGCAACTTGTGATGGGAGATGCCCTTGCTATTTGTCTGATCCAATGCAGGAGTTTTTCAAGTCGCGATTTTGCTAAATATCATCCCGGAGGATCCTTGGGTAAACGTTTATATACCCGGGTATCCGATGTGTTCGATCAGGATAACCGGCCTTATGTATCTTTGGAAGACGGAATCCGTAAAGTGATATTGGAGATGTCGGGCGGAAGATTGGGCGCGGTGGCGGTGACCGATGCCGAAGGAGGATTGTTAGGTATTATTACCGACGGGGATTTGAGACGTATGCTCGAGAAATATGAAGATGTGGATGGCTTGAAAGCCCGGGATATTATGTCGGTTTCTCCGAAAACTATTCAGGAAGAAGAACTCGCTTACAACGCTTTCCAGAAAATGGAACAGAATAGTATTACTCAATTGGTGGTGGTGGACGAAAATAAAAAATACAAGGGAATGGTTCATATCCACGATATATTGAGAGAAGGAGTAGTCTGATTTTACCGGCCGACACCGGAAATGAACAGGAAAATAAGAATAAATATAAATACAGGATCGTGTAGAATGGAGAAGTCAGAGCGATAATAAGGGGACAGGGAGTGTAATGATCATGAATAAAAGAATCGTATTATTAGTTGTATTGCTATTACTGGGACAATACACATGGGCTCAGAGTACCCGGGTGAAAGGGAAAGTGACGGATGCTAAGACGGGAGAAGTTTTACCTCTGGTCAATGTTTTTTTTACGGGGACGACTATTGGAATGACCACCGACTTCGATGGAGAATATTACCTCGAAACCCGCGAAGAAGTGACTGAGAATGCGATCCTAGCGTCTTTTGTCGGTTATCTTCCGAAAACAGTATTGATAAACAAGGGGGCGTACAATGCTGTCGATTTTCAGCTGGAACCTCAGACTTTCGATCTGGACGAGGTGAAAGTTATTCCTGGAGAAAATCCGGCACATGCGATCCTCCGGAATGTCAGTAAAAATAAATACAGAAATAATCCTGCCCGGTTCGAACAATATTATTGTAAGACTTATACCAAGATGGAGCTCGACCTGACGAATATCAAGCCAGGGTTTAAAAATAAGAAGTTACAAAAGAATTTCGGATTTATCTTTGAGCACATGGATACTTCGGTCATTACGGGAAAGGCTTATCTGCCTGTGATGATTTCCGAAGCTTCTGCCGATTATTATTACCGGAAGTCACCGTCCTTATCCCGGGAGATTGTGAATGCCAGCCGGATCTCCGGTATTGAAGAAGATTATACCCTGGCGCAGTTTACCGGCCATTTACATGCTAATGTCAATTTTTACGATAACTATATCGATATTTTCGAAGTGCGTTTTGCCAGTCCGCTTTCGGAGCACGGGCTTTTATTCTATAAATATTTCCTGGTCGATAGTTTGCAGATCGATGGCCGGAAGACCTATAAAATCAGATTCCACCCTAAATCTTTCTCTACACCTGTATTGGATGGGGAAGTAAATATCGATTCGATGACCTGGGCATTGCAATCGGCTCACGTCAAAATGATGAAGGGGTTGAATGTGAACTGGATCAGACACCTGGTGTTGGATAATGAAAATCAGTTCCTGGACGATTCGGTCTGGTTTCCGAAGCAAGATAAAATCTTTGCCGACTTTTCCATCGTCATGTCCGATTCTTCGAAGATGGTGTCCTTTTTGGGGCACCGGCAAGTAGATTATTCGCATATACAGCTGAATCCGGTCATTCCCGACAGGGTGCTCAAAATGGATAATAATGTGATTATCGATAATAATGTCCTGAAAAATGACGATCGTTTTTGGGATACGATCCGGCCCTATGCATTGAGTAGTAAGGAAAAACAGATCTATGGTATGGTTGATTCGATTAAAAACGTACCCCTGTATCAAAATATATACACGATTGTCTCTATGGTCCTGGGTGGGTATTACGATACCGAATATGTAGAGTGGGGACCTTATTATAAGTTGCTTAGCTTCAACAAACAGGAAGGATGCCGTTTTCAGTTGGGCGCCCGGACTACAACCGATTTCAGTAAGAAAATCCGTCTTTTCGGTTACGGAGCCTATGGAACGAAGGATCGTCGCTGGAAAGGAGCCGGTGGATTCGATTATTCCTTCAACGATTTACCGACTTCGAAGTTATCGGTTGCTTTCAAACACGATGTCGTGCAGCTGGGAGCGGGAATCAATGCGTTTACCGAAGGAAATATCCTGAGTTCAATCTTTTCGAGAGGGGATAACGATCGGTTGAGTATGGTCAACCAGTTGGATGTGAACTTTGAAAAAGAATGGCGGCAAGGGGTTTCCAATACTTTGGGGGTACAGGTCAGGGACCTGTTTTCTAATCCTTATGTGCCTTTTGTGAAACCTGACGGAGAATTGATGCCCTCTATACAGTCGACGATAGTACGCTTGAATACCCGTTTGTCTAAAGATGAAATAGTCGTTCGTAAAGCATTCGATAAATACAGTTTAGGGTCCGATTATCCGATTATCGGCGTCGATTTGGCCATGGGAGTGAAGGGGCTGTTTAAAAATGACTATGAATTTTACCGGGCTGTAGCTTCTATCAACTATGATTTTCCGATTTCGCCGATCGGTAAGTCTCATGTGGTACTGACCGGAGGAAAGATTTTCGGAAAAGTGCCTTATCCTTTACTGAAACTTCACGAAGGAAACGCTACCTATTTTTACGACCCTTATGCTTTTTCGTGTATGAATTACTATGAGTTTGCTTCGGATACCTGGCTGGCAATTTTCTACGAACATCACTTTAAAGGTTTCTTTTTGGGGAAGATCCCTTTGATGAAAAAATTGAAATGGCGGGAAGTGTTTATTTTCAAAGGATTGATCGGCACACTTTCCGATAAGAATAACGGAAGCCTGCCCGATATCCGGGCCGTACTGTTATTCCCCGAGGGAATGTCCTCGGTGTCCAAGCCTTATTTTGAAACAGGGGTCGGCATAGAAAATATTTTCCGGCTGTTCCGGATTGATGCGATATGGAGACTGACTCACCGCGAAGACCGGCCAGGACAACATGTTCAGAATTTTGCTATTAATTTTTCTGTTCATTTGAATTTTTAAATCATTTTCCTGCAGGCATTGTATTTTTTTTTCTTCCTCTCTGTCTTTTTCTTATCTTTGTATTCTAAAACAGCACGTGATGATACTAAAAGCAGAACATTTGATAAAAAAATATAAAAGTCGTACCGTTGTCAAAGATGTATCGGTGCAAGTGGAGCAAGGGGAGATTGTGGGTTTGTTGGGGCCTAATGGTGCTGGGAAAACGACTTCTTTTTATATGATTGTCGGACTGATCACTCCGAATGGTGGGCGGATCTTTCTGGATGATCAGGAAATAACCAAAGAACCGGTTTATAAGCGTGCACAGTTGGGGGTAGGTTATCTGGCACAGGAGGCTTCGGTGTTCCGGCGGCTGAGTGTCGAAGATAATATCCGTGCTGTATTGGAAATGACCCAAATGACCAAAGAAGAGCAGAAAGACCGGCTCGAAGAAATGCTCGACGAATTCGGGTTGCAGCATATCCGTAAAAGTCTTGGAATCCAGTTGTCGGGAGGGGAACGACGCCGTACGGAAATTGCCCGGGCACTTTCGATTCGGCCTAAATTTATTCTGTTGGACGAGCCTTTTGCCGGTGTAGACCCTATCGCAGTCGAAGATATTCAAAATATCGTACAGAAATTGAAGGATAAGAACATCGGTATTTTGATTACCGACCACAATGTACAGGAAACACTTTCGATCACCGACCGGGCCTATTTGCTTTACGACGGCCGTATCCTGCAAGCCGGAACAGCAGAGCATCTGGCTGCCGACCCGGAGGTACGGAGAGTATATTTGGGGAAAAATTTTGAATTGCGCCGCAAAAAATAATCTCCGGCTAAAACATAGAATTATTCCGGTCCCCGAACACGAACAAGGACCGGAATAGAAAGAAAAAATAAACCTGGATTTTTATTTTTAATTATTATTTCTTTTTATTAATTTCCGCAACAAAAATATCCAATTCAGAAGAGTAAACCTGTATGGTCCAAGTTCATTACGGAGGTATTGATAAGCTCTTTTTTTTAAGGTTTTCAGTGTATTAACCGAAATTTTCAATTGTTCGGCGATTTTGGGATTAGATACTCCTTCCTGCGTCAGTAGTACAATTTTTCGTGTCTGTTCCGGTAATTTATAAATTGCATCGTACATAGATCCGAATACCTCCTCTTCTATGATTTTACGCTCCAATGGCTCCCTCAATTCATTTTGTAGCCATACATTGAGTTCTGTACTATTCCTGTTTCGTACTTTGTCGTGCCGGAGATAATCAAGTGCTGCATTCCGGACATTCCGGAAAAGATATACACGGATAGCTGCAAAGCTGTCAAATCCTTTTAAATGATCCCACAACTGGATAAAAGCCTCTTGTACCAAATCTTCCGCTATGTCTTTGTCTTTAACATAGTGAAATGCGAATGACCAAAGTGAAGTGTAATGGCGGTCGAATAACCGGTCGAATACATCTGGCTGGTCATATGAGAACTCCTGTGAATCAGTTTTAGCCTGGTTGTCTGGGGCTTTTTTCAGCATAGTATAATAAATAACACACAAAAATAATGGCAAATATATGAAATTACTTATTTCCCCCTATAATTTAATTAGTAATCCTGTATATTTTTCAGCCATTAAAATATTTTATGTTCTCTACTATATCATTTTTTTCCGATTGTTTCTAATGCTTTGTCTACAACTAATACTTCATTACCTGGCATGTATCCGGAATGGGTCCATACCACTTTCTTATCGTTTATAACTAAAACATGGGGAATTGCTGAAATATTGAATGCTTTATATAGCTCTTTGTTCGGGTCGAGCAGTACTTCGAAAGGCCATTTTTTCCCTTTTACAAGGGATTTGACTTTAGCCATTGCTCTGGCATCATCAATTGATACTGCTATAATCCGGACTTTATTTTTCCAGGAGTCTTCCAAATCTTTTAATGCTTCCAGTTCGCTTTGGCAAGGCTTACACCAGGTTGCCCAAAACGATACGATTACCGGTCCTTGTTGTACAGCTTCTTTAAAAGTAATTTCTTTTCCGTCCAATTGTTTTAAGGTTACATTTTCCGGAATCATCTGTCCGGAAAGTTGTAGGTTCCAGACTAGTGAAGTGAGTAAAATTAAAATTCCTGTTTTCATTTTTTTCTTTTTATTAGGATGAATAAGTTATTTCTTTAAAAAAACGTGTACCCCTGTTATTCGGGTGACAACTCTTTTGATTTTCTAAATAAAATCATAGGGATATTTCCGGGAAACGAATGAAATGGAGCTTACCCTTTGCCTCCGGGAAAATATTTTTCCTGAAATGTGTTTTTTTTCAGTCACCCTGTCGGGTGGGGTGTACGTTCTTTATTTGAAAAATAACTTTTAAACTTATAAAATTATGAGAAAATCGTTTTTATTGTTTTTGTCTGTTATCTGTGTGATAGCGTTTTCTTGTTCTGATTCGGATGATGGAGACGATACTGGTGACGGCATTTTAAGCGGTCTTACCCTGACTTCAGACCGTTCTTATTTTTCTGCAGATGGGGTGGATGCTGTAGTTTTTACCGTGAAGGACAATACCGGGAAAGATGTAAGTACACAGTGTGTGTACAAGGCCAATGATCAGGAATTAGTCGATAACACTTTGTCTTCTGCCACTCCGGGTACCTATAAAGTTGTTGCAACTTACAAGGGAATAGTATCTAATACCTTGGATGTGATTGCTATGAATGAGAATGTAAAGTTAAAGGTGGCTTCTGATAAAAAGAGTATTGTGGCAGACGGGGGAGATTTTGCCTGTCTTTATTTAGTTGATGAAGAGGGAAGCCGTATTCCTGGAGGAGAGTTTTATATCGACGGGAAAAAGTTAGATAGCCCCTATTTCGGAACGACAGAGGCCGGGATGCATCGAATTACTGCGATGTGGCAGGGTAAAGAAGCTGAAGAGGCATTGAATTTGGGAGCATTTAAAGAAGGTGAATTTACTGCGCGTATGTTGGTAGAAAGTCTGACAGGAACGGGTTGCGGATACTGTACCGAGACGATCAAATTACTGACTGAAGGAGATGCATTGGCCCGGAAAGATCCCAGAATCGTTTTGATCGAGACGCATTATCAGGGACAATCTCCTGACATGTGGCAGAAATACGATGAACGTAGCCGGGAGATGGAGAAAGCTTTTATTGCATATTTCGGTTCTACGGGTACTCCTTCGGTATATTTAGATCGTAATAAAGAAAAATTTTCAGCCAAGGACATGGGGCCTGATGGATTACTGTCGGCTATTAAATCCAAGGCTGGAGTTGCTATCGCCATTAAAAATTCTTTGTCGGAAGATAAAAAACAAGTTGAATTGACTGCCGTGATCGGTAGTAAAAAATCTTTCAACGGTAAAGTGATCGCTGCTTTGGTTGAAGATGGTATATATTTGAGTCATAATGGTTTGGGGATGATAGAGTGGTTCCATACCATGCGTGATTATAGACCCTCATTTGAAGGAGAGGAAGCGGTGGCTTTTGAACCGGGTGCTCCGAAAGAAATTAAGTTCCAGCTCAATATGGGAAACGCAAATCCGGTAAATAGTACGCTTGTGGTTTTTGTAACGAACGAACAGGGGTTGGTTGAGAATGTTCAGCAGGTAGTTGTTGGGACGAATGTCGGTTATTAAATCTTTGAATATAGGTAGGAATGTGTAATTGTAAAATTCCTGTTTTATTGGTTGTATTTGCTGTATTTTCCGGGTTTGTACAAGCCCAGGAAATACAGCGCTCCAAGGGACATTTTAGCGGAAGTCTGGAGACGAACTGGGGATTCTACATGAAGGATGATAAGTTGGGGGTGAAGAAGGTGGAAGATAAAGTGGCTACCAATACTTATCTGACTTTAGGATATTCATTTAAAGCTTTCCGTTTTGGTTTGGAGTATGATATCTATGAACCTCCGATGATCGGTTTTTCTCCGGAATGGGAGGGATGTAAGTTGATGAGAGGATTTGCTGAATGGACCGGTAAGTCTTTGGAATTACGTGCAGGGACGGTATATGAACAGTTTGGAAGTGGTTTGATTTTCCGTACTTATGAGGAAAGGGCCTTGGGGATTAATAATGCCTTGATGGGGGGGAATATCAGGTGGCGTCCGTGGGATGGGGTGACTTTGAAAGTCGTGGCCGGAGTACCGCAGAAATTTCAGGAATATGCTCCGGTACGAATTTATGGAGCAGATGGAGAAATGGATTTGGGAAGTTTGTTGTTCCCGGAAAACGGAATGCTGCTTTCGGTGGGTGGTTCCTGGGTATTGCGTGATGACAGAAGTGATGAACATAATGTGAAGGCCGACCGGGTAGTACGGAATTATGCCGGCAGGCTGGATTTGTCCAAAGGGATATTTTCCCTGGGAGGGGAATATGTTGCAAAAAGTCGCTCTGTGTATTGGGACGACGCATATAACATCCGCTATGGAAAAGGTCGTAATGTACTGTTGTATGCAGGGATCGATGCTCCGGGAATAGGTTTTTCCGCAACATTTCGTGCTTTTGAAAATGGAGATTTGCGGGTAGACGATTGTTTAAGTGATGAAAGTGTCAGTTTGAATTATGTGCCGGCATTGACTATGCAACATAAATATGCATTGTTGACTTTATTTCCGCATGAGATAAAGATGGCAGGAGAGACAGGAGGACAATTCAGTTTGTTTGGAGAGCTGCCTATGGGGGGGAAAACAGGAAATCCCCTGTCTTTTGCAGTGAACGGATCTATGTATCGGAGCCTTACTGTGAAAAAGGACGATGAGAGTACGTATCTTTTCAGGCAGAAAGGAAAATTACTTTATGGAGAGATCGGCTTGGAATTGGAGAGAAAATGGTCGAAGAGTTTCAAAAGTACATTGTTGTTTTTCCACCAGAGGAAACTGGAATTCAGTAAATATGGTTTTGGGAATATGAGGATGGACTCAGAGGTGTTGGTTGCTGATCTGCTTTACAAAATTACCCCGAAAACTTCTTTACGGATGGAGTTGCAGCATGTGTGGAGCGACTCAAAAGATAATCAGCGTTGGGCCATGGGATTGTTAGAGCTGGGATTGGCTCCGGCATGGATGGTATATGTAAGCGATATGTGTAATTATGAAAGTTATGGTGACAGCCTTCATTATTATCGTGTCGGAGGGAGTTACAGCTGGCGTAGCTTGCGGGCATCTGTCGATTATGGCCGGAATCGGGAGGGAATACAATGTGCCGGGGGGATATGCCGCTATTTTCCGGAACATACAGGAGTTACTGTCATGTTATCCGTTGCTATTTAAAAATGGTTAACCATTAAATATAAATTTATGAAGACAAAATATTTATTTTTTAGTGTTTTATTCGTGTTCATCGTATGGGGTATCGTTGCCTGTAAAGATGATGATGGGCTCGATATGCCTGTTGAGTTGACAATTGGCGGAAATCAAACAGCTTTTGAGTTTCCGGCAGTGGGTGGAGAACAAAAACTGGCAATGAAATCCAATTATCCCTGGGGTGCGGAAATGTCTCCATTGGAAGACAGTGTATGGTGTAAATTGAAAGTTTCTGAAAAAGAATTGGTGATCAGTCCTTTACAGAATTTGGATACATTAGTGCGCTCTTCCCGGGTGAAAATTTTTTCAGGGGAAGGGGAAAATATGAAAACTTTGTACCTGGATGTGGTCCAAAAGGCCGGAGATAAAATGTCTATTATGTTTTCTCCGGAAAAAGTCGTTTTTTCTCCGAAAGAAGAAACCAGGGAAGTGATGTATATGACTTTCAGTCCGGAAATCGAGTACAAGTGGCGTGGCGATACCTTGGTCGATTGGATTACCGTACAACTCGATGCAGAAAATTCAAAATTATTACTGACTTCCGAATTTAATGAATTGTTGACAGCCCGTCGTGCAACGTTGGAAGTATCCGGTGGTGTCGGAGGTAACCGTTTCACCGATACTTTGGCTATCGAACAAATGGGAAATGAGCCGATGATCGTGGCGAATCCGGATACTGTCCGTATAGATGCTGCCGGAGGTAGTGTTGATATTGAAGTTTTGTCGACAGTCGAGAAATATAATGTAGAGGCTTCGGGATGGGTAAAAATGGAACTGAAAGAAGGGGAAACGGATAAATACCTGTTATCAGTGGAGGCTAATCCGACTTTGAATGAACGTTCTATTGGAATTTTACTTAGCACACCTTATGGTGCTACTCCTTTTGTGAACGGAAGATTGACAGTTATCCAGGAAGGAAGTGTTTTGGCGAAAATTTCTACCGACCACGAACAAGTCAAATATAAAACAGAAGGCGGTGAGATAACGGTGAAGGTAAACTCTTCCTGGGAAAACTGGAAAGCAGAAGTCAATGAAGAGGCGCAGGAGTGGTGTTCTATCAGTACAGAGGGAGATGTGCTGAAGGTGAATGCGACTGTTTCCGAGCTGGAAACAGATCGTACGGCTACCATCACCCTGAGTACCGGTGCGGCTTCTAATACGGCTTCATGTGAGGTGGTTGTAACTCAGCTCGGAACCAAACCGTCACTGGTACTTTCGACAGACCGGGTTACCTTGAATGAGGCTGGAGATGAAGTGATTGTAAAAGTCTCTACGAATGCAAAACTATGGGGAATGACCCTGCCTGAAAGCGAAGATAAATGGTGTACTGTGATACAGGATGATATTAATAATCAGATAAAGATCAGTGCTACACCTGCAGAAGCCGGTTCCCGTTCTGTCGAATTAATCGTTGAGATTCCTCAGACGGATGTGAAAGTGAAATTGACTATTATACAAAGTAAATATTATAAAGTAGGTGATTTGTATGTAGTCAATGGTGAACCCTTAGGTCTGGTATATGAAATCAGCGACGGAGGTGCCCATGGTAAAGTGGTAGCTTTGAAAGCTCACAGGGATCTGAATCTGTGGTATCGTACAGGATTACCTTATGATGAAATCCATCCGGAGGATCCTAATAATGTGGGAGTAATTGCCCGTAGTGAGACAGACGGACAGGAGAATATGAAAGCTTACAAACAGATCCCCGATTGGAAAACTCATTATCCTGTAGCTGCTTATGTCAGTGATTTGAATGACGAGAATGGAAATCCCGGATGGTATCTGCCGGCTATTAAAGAAGTACAGGCAATGGTAGGCTGGATTGACGGGGAGGTTTTATCTCCTGATGGTGAAGCTGGGCAGGAGCCTTCTGAAGCCATGAAAGAAAAACGTAAAGCTATTAACCAGTTGATCGTTGATTATGGAGGCAATGAGTTCTATTTCTATGGATATGATGTCAGTTTTATCATTGATCAGACCAATGCATGGGAGGCAGATTATTTCAACCGGATTTATACCTCGACGGAAACCGATTATCAGGTACATCCGATGGTATTTAAATTTTATTTGCGAAATGGTTGGTGGGAGAATATGCATATCTATGGGGACCTTGCCGGAAGTTATGGAGAAATTCGTCCGTTCCTTGCATTTTAACAAGTAAAAATATACGATATGAAATATTTAATTAATTTATTGTTTCTTTTGGGAGCAGCCTTCTTTTTAGGAGGTTGCTCAGACGACGACGATCCTGTAGATGCGCCCCGGCTGGAAGTCTCTGAGAGCTCTCTGCGTTTCGGTTCTCTGGCAACAGAGCAGGTTATTCAGGTAACTTCTAGTGAGGCTTGGAAAATTGTAAATATTCCCGAATGGTTATCGGTGGAGCCGGTAAGTGGACAAGCCGGAGAATATGAGGTAAAGGTTGCGGTAATTGAAAATACGACTGAAGTAGAACGAAAAGTACGCCTGGTGGTTCAGGCAGGAACAGAAAACTGGAATTTGCCGGTATATCAGCTGGAAAAAGGAGTATTGGAAATCAACGAAAAAGAGTTCATCGCTTTGTATAACCATACTTCCCTGAAAGTTCCTTACCGGTCAAACGGCACCTTGAATGTAACTTTCAGCGAAGGCGTGGATTGGATAACAGCTCCTGTCACCAAGGCGGTGACCGACCGGAATCTGGCTTTAACTTTGACTGTGAACAATTCCAATGTTATCCGGGAGGCTATGGTTTATCTGAAGGACACTCAGAGTAATCTGAACGATACATTGAAAGTGACCCAATATCCGGAACCCAAATGGAAGTTGGACAACGATAAGCTGTTTGCCAAATATGATATGACAGAATTGACACATTCGTTTGAATGTAATATACCTTTCGATGTGGTGTTTGACGAAGAGGAGGTGAGCTGGGTAACACTTAAGGAAACAAAAAACGAAGACGGTCAATTCAAGATGGTTTTCAAGTTAGAGCCCAATACAGGTGAGTTTTTCAACCGCACGAAATTGCATCTGAAAAATAAAGTACTGGGATTGAGCTTCCCGTTATCTTTGAGTCAGATGTACAAAACTTACGACGGACATACTGTGATCTGGAAAAAACCGACTTATAGTGATCCTTTTGCATCAGTACCTAATTTCCCGCGTATTACTTTCAATTTTATTTTGATTGGAGATGGTTTCACGAAAGAAGAAATCGAATCAGGGGTTTATGATTTGTATTGTCAGGAAGCGATGGAGGGTATGGAATCGCTGGAGCCTTTCAAAACTTATTCGGAACGTTTCGGATTTATCCTGCTGCATGCTGAATCTGCCGAATCTGGATGTACGGACTATAATGCGACTTATGGAGGACCTAAGGTGGTAGATACCCGTTTTAAATGTTCTTATGATGAGTTCGGAACCGGTATGAACTGTGATTATACAGCTATTCAGGAGTTTGTCAAGACTAGTATTGAGGGTGCAGGTTTGGACTATATTCCGACTCAGGATGTTGTGATTGTGATGGCTAACGGTAAACGTTACGGAGGGGTAGCCAACCTGACCAAATCTGGAGAAGGAGTCGCTATTTGCCCGGTATCTGAGGAGCCTTTCCCGAATAATTTTGTCCAGATTCTGCGCCATGAAGCCGGAGGACATGCTTTTGGAAAACTAGCCGATGAGTACTCTTTCGGTGGTCCACTTGATGCGAGTACGGCTAGTTACCTGAAGTCATTGCAGGATGCGGGAATGTATCTGAACGTATCGATGTCGTCCACCGAATTTCCGAAACCTTGGCAAGAATTGAAAGACAGAGGTAAAATTTCCGATGTCTATGTCGGTGGTTTCTCGTGTAGTGGTGGGGTATGGCGTTCTTCTGAAAACAGTCTGATGAAAGGGATGGATGAAGGATTCAATATTTTGAGCCGTTATTTAATTTATTTACGAATGAAAAATTTCCGGGGGGAAGGTATGGATTTTCCGAGTGCATCGCTGGACGATTTCCTTTCCCGGGATAAAGAAGATGCTGAATAACTCTTTTTGATTAGCTATGAGAACGGACAGTGAAGAGGTGATTAGGCGTTTGATTATTCATTCTCTGTTGGAAGATTTAAACGAACAGGAAAGTCGGGCATTGGAAAACTGGCTGAAAACACCGGAGCATCAAGATTTTTATAAAAAAATCAGTAGACGGGAGTATGTCAGGTGTAAGATGGCTGGATTGGAGTTGTCCGATAAGGAAAAAGCCCGTGAACGTTTGAAATTGAATATTAGGCGTCGGATTGTGAGATACAGACGGCGGAGATGGTGGTGTTGGGCAGCAGGGATTGTTCTGCTGTTGTGTATGGGGGAGGGCGTTTGGTTTTATTGGCGAAATGAAGTGAAGCAAACAGATCAGGACCTGGCAGAGAGACTAACAGACTCCTCTCTGCCGGTCATTCGGCTGGCCTCCGGTAAAGAGATTGCATTGAACAGAGATTCTGCTTACAATTTGGATGGAGGCTTCTTGTTAGCTGAGGATGGGTATGCCCGTTATGAACCGACTGCAAACGTGAAGCGGGCAGACTCTTCTCAATATAATGAGATCCGGACACCCAGAGGAACGGATTATAAGATGATCTTACCGGATGGGACGAAAGTATGGATGAATGCGGAATCTGTAGTACGTTTTCCTGTAGTTTTTCCGACAGGAGAGCGTCGGGTAGCTTGTGACGGAGAGGTATTTTTTGACGTGGCACGTGATTCCTTGCGGCCTTTCCGGGTGGAAACGGCAGGAAATGTCGTGAAGGTTTTAGGAACCCGTTTCGATATCCGTCATTACGAAGATGAACCTTATTCGGCTGTGTTGTTGTCAGGAAGTATCCGGTTAAGCCGGGGAAAGCATGAGGTTTTACTGAAACCGGGAGAACAAGCACAATTGATGGAAGAACGCTGGGTGGTTGGAAAAGCCGGAGCTTCGGCAACAAGTTGGATCGACGGGTATTTTTTGTTTGATAACCGTTCTCTGGAATATATCATGAGAGAATTGGCTCGTTGGTATGATATTGAAGTATTTTTTGTAGATAGTGATAAACAGAATGAATATTATTCTTTTGAAATTGAACGGAGTAGTTCGTTAAAACAGGTAATGAATATACTGGAGAAGACCCGTACACTGGATGTTGAATTGAAAGGCCGGACGGTCATTATCCGTTGAAAGAGAGGAATAGGTAATTTAATGAGAATATGAAAAATAATAGAGAGAATCGAATAGGGTGGGGAAAGGTCTGCCGTTGGGCAGGAATATGGATCCGGTTATCCTTATTTACTTTGTTTATATTAACCGAACCTTTAGTGGTTGAAGCTGCCGGACAGAGTGTGACATTACGTCTGGAAAATGTTTCATTAAAAGAAGCTTTTAAAGAAATAAAGAGACAGTTGGGTTACCGATTGGCTTATAATGAGCAAGTTATAAATACTATTGGAAACGTTTCCGTAGACGTTGTATCGGGAAATATAAATGAAGTGATGGAACAATGTCTGCGTGGTTCTGATTTTAGTTATGAGATTGAAAATAATATTATTGTTATTTATAAGAAACAAGCCGGGGCCGATATGGCTGCTCCCCAGAAATTAATTAAGCTGGAAGGTGTCGTAGTCGATTCTAAAGGAGGGGTACGACCAGGAGTTACGGGTGTGGTGAAAGGTACCACGATAGGGGTGGCAACGGATATTGACGGTAAATTCAGTCTTGAAATAACAGAAACTCCGGGTATCTCTCTGGAATTTTCTTTTGTGGGAATGAATTCCAAAGAGATTCCTGTTAAAATAGAGAATGGAAAAGTACAACCTTTGCGGGTTGTTCTGGAAGAAGCAGAGACTGAATTGGATGAAGTTGTGGTTACCGGTATGTTTTCCCGTAAAAAGGAAGGATTTACCGGTTCTGCGGTGACGGTAAAAGGGGATGAATTAAAAAAGATCAGTACTACAAGTATTGCTAAGGCTTTGTCTACCATTGAACCCAGTTTCCGGATCATGGAAAATATCAGTGCGGGTTCGGATCCGAACCGTTTACCGGACATGCGTATGCGTGGTTCTTCCACGCTGCCTGCCGGAGGGGCCGGAGACAATAGCTTGGTGTCTTTGCAGGGAGAATACGATACTTATCCGAATCAGCCCTTATTGATACTGGATGGTTTCGAGATTGACGTGCAGACGATGGTCGATTTGGACCCGGATCGTGTACAGTCGATCACAATGCTGAAAGATGCTTCTGCAACGGCGATTTACGGTTCGAAAGCATCTAACGGTGTGATTGTAATAGAAACTTACACTCCGAAACCAGGAGAAATCAATGTGAGTTACGGCGGTAACCTGCGTTTGCAAATGCCGGACCTTTCGGCTTATAATTTGATGGATGCAGAGGAAAAAATCCAGGTTGAAGCTTTGGCTGGTTTATATTCTCCCAATGACCTGGATTCCCAACGGGACTATCAGAACCGTTTGCGTGAGGTGAAAAGAGGAGTTGATACGTATTGGTTGTCCCAACCTTTGCGGACAGCTGTACAACACCGGCATGCCCTGACGTTGGAAGGAGGAAGTGAAGCTCTGCGGTATAAATTATATCTGGGACTCAATCAAACGCCGGGAGTAATGAAAGAGTCACGGCGTAGTACCCATACAGCAGCATTGGATCTTTCATACCGTAACCGTAAATTACAGATGAAAAACAGTCTGACCGTGGATAATTCAACAGGAGATGACAGTCCTTACGGATCTTTCAGTGAATATACCCGTTTGAATCCTTATTTACGGCCTTACGGAGAAAATGGAGAAATCAATAAAATTATGCAGACCTGGGATATGATCTATCTGGGTAATTCACAACCTTATCAGGTGGCTAATCCGATGTATAATACGACCTTTCATAGTAAAGACCGGACTACCTCTTTTAGTATCCGTAATCTTTTTAAATTAGAGTATACTCCAACGGATGCCTGGCGTTTACAGGCCGATATTTCTATACAGAAATCGACGGGTAAGGACGAGGTTTTCCGTCCTGCACAGCATACCGCTTTTGCTGAAGTAGTGGATCCTACCCTGAAGGGTGATTTTAAACGTAACCAGTCGGAGGATTTCAATTATATGTTTGCTTTTACAGCCAGTTATAACAATGTGGTCAATGATGTGCATTATCTGACTGGAAATCTGCGTTATTCGGTAGAGCAGACTCATAGCGAAGTCTATGGAGCAACGGTGACGGGTTTCCCGAACGGCAATATGGATCATATTTTGTTTGGTAAGAAATACAATGAAAACATGACCGGAAGTGAAGGTACTACCCGGGCTTTGGGAGCTGTGGCTACTTTGGGATATTCTTATGATTATCGTTATTCTGCCGATTTTAATATCCGTATCGACGGTTCTTCACAGTTTGGTAAAGACAATCGTTTTGCCCCTTTCTGGTCTGCAGGTTTACGCTGGAATATGAAGAAAGAAAGTTGGCTGAGAAATGTTAAATGGGTGGATGATGTGGTATTACGGGCTTCATATGGTGTGACGGGTACACAAGGTTTTTCTCCTTATCAGTCCCGCTCAGTTTATACTTATACCAATTTAATGAAACCTTATTTTTCTTCTAATGCAACGGGGACGGAACTGGTCGCTTTGGGTAATTCGAATCTGAAATGGCAACAGACCGGAACCTGGAATGTTGGCTTGGAACTTTCCTTACTCAAAGGGCGTTTTACTACCCGGGCCGAGTAGTATATCAAGAATACGAAAAATTCTTTAGCACAGATCACGCTGGCTCCTTCTGTCGGTTTTGCTTCTTATCCGGAGAATATGGGCAATCTGGAGACGAAAGGGGTGGAGTTGAACTTTTCATTTATTCCTTATCGTAATCTGGATAAAGATGCTTATTGGGTGATCACGGTAAATGGTTCACATAATGAAGAAAAACTGAAAAAAATATCGGATGCTTTGCGTCATATGAATGAGCTTAATACCAGCAATGAAAAAGACAAACCTCTGCCGATGTATGAAGAAGGAGAGTCACAGACGCGTATTTGGGTTGTTCGTTCGCTGGGAATTGATCCGATGACAGGAGATGAATTATTACTGACCCGCAATGGTAAAGTGACCAGTGAGTATAATGCTATTGATAAAATTCCTTACGGGGACACAGAACCGAAATGGCAGGGAAATATCAATACTGCATTTAATTATAAAGGATTTGGAGCCAATCTTTCTTTTAACTATAAATTCGGAGGACAGGTGTATAACCAAACTTTAGTGGATAAAATCGAAAATGCCGATTTACGGTATAATGTAGATAAACGTGTCTTGCAGGAACGCTGGCAGAAACCGGGTGATGTATCCAAATTTAAGGGAATCTCTCTGACTGATTCT
>ENA-UOJD01002084-UOJD01002084.1-human-gut-metagenome-genome-assembly--contig:-P48-NODE-2084-length-17559-cov-4.283649_pt1 | contig 17559 bp, 12 predicted proteins | sample MGYA00242342_ERZ723889 | MGnify/ENA metagenome assembly ERZ723889
AACAGAAATAACTGTTTAATTTTCAATTAGATAGAGATTGTATGATGTTTCGCGATGTGGGTACTCAATGTCTTCTTGATACCACATACATCGGCTATTTCTTTCAGATAGCTGTTCATCCGTTGGTTGGAAGGAACAGGAAGCGCAACACCTTTCTTGATACATTCCGGATGTTCCTTATACTTTTCCATTATCATCCGTGGCATATCCAACAACGGGATGTTGCACATGTTGTTCGTCTTTTCACGGGATTTGCGAATCCAATAGGCTCCCGTGTTGTCCTGACTTATATGATCCGGAGTCAAGTGCTGTACATCCGTAAATGCCAGTCCGGTCAACGAACAAAATACGAATATATCACGCACAACTTCAAGACGAGGAATATCGAAATCCTTTTTGATGATGAGGTTCAGTTCCTCTTCCGTCAGAAATGCACGGTTGCTTTTTGTCTGGTGGAAGTGAATGTCATAGAAAGGATCATCTTCAATCCATTTGTTGGCCAAAGCCAGGCGAACGACTTTCTTCAGATTCTTCAGATATTTGACCGTGGCATTCTGGGCACAGCCTTTTGTAACCTTGACAAAATGCTCAAATTCCAAAATGAAGGCATTGTTGATGTCCTTCAGGGGAATGTCCTTCAAATTATATTTTATCATCAGCATTTCTTCCAGATAACGGACTGTACGTTCATAGCGGAGGACAGTTCCTTCCACATAGTCCTTGCCCATAAGTTCACGATACTTCTTGTTATGGTCACGAAATACCTCCAACAACATTTTGGGTGAATCTCCTTCACCGTTGAACATGCGCTTCAGAATTTCCGCATTGATAGGCTTGTCATCCTGTGAAAGCTCACGATAAATCTGATACACCTTGGTACGGACCATTTCAAGGTACTGGTTCAGTTCCAATGTCTTCCTGTCCTTGCCGATGGCACATCCCTTGGCAGCGTTCCATTGTTTTTCCGGGACACTCCGCTTGATTTGCAACTCGGCACGCTGGCCGTTTACCGTAATTCTCAAACCGATAGGTGCTTCACCGTTCTTCAGCAACCGGGTTCTTCTGATGAAGAACAGAATCGAAAAATAGTTTCTCTGCATTGTCATACTTCCTCGTTTTTTTAGTGGCAAAATTACATTTGACAAGCAAAAACATCGACATGCAAAATGTTGTAAATCAGCGAAAAACACACCAATTCGGTGGAGATGTTTCTGGTGGAATCTTACTCCACCGATTTCGCAGGTGACATTTGCTCAAATTCGCGGTGAAAAGTGGATAGTGATAAAACAAAAATCCCTGATAACCGTTTGATTATCAGGGATTCTCTTCATTTTGAATTGATTGTTCGTGATCCAGCTGGGATTCGAACCCAGGACCCCAACATTAAAAGTGTTGTGCTCTACCGGCTGAGCTACTGAATCGTCGTTTCTTTCAGAACGCGGGTGCAAAGATAGGGAGGAAATCGGAGTTTGCAAATTTTTTATGGCTTTTTTTCTAAAAAAATATTACTCTTCGATAATACTTAAAGAATCGATTTTCTCCAAACGTTTTATTAGTTTCGGGAGTTCTTTTCGGCGGATCGCCAATAACATTTCGCAGGATAATTCAAAGTTGCGTTCCAGGACTTCGGGATTTTCCTCCTTGATCACCTTCATGACATCGTTCAGGACTAGGTAACTGAACCGAATCCGCAAAATTTCATCTACGGTTTTTTCGACGATGACGGCATTTCGGATGGCATCGGCAGCAGCTTCACGATAGGCATTGATCAACCCCGATACCCCCAGCTTGGTTCCCCCGAAATAGCGCACGACAACAATCAGTACATTGGTCAGATCGAAAGATTGAATCTGTCCGAATATCGGCTTGCCGGCTGTAGAGGAAGGCTCTCCGTCATCATTCATCCGGAAATGGGTTTTAGCAGCTCCTAAGCGCCAGGCATAACAATGATGCCGGGCATCGTAATACTTTTCTTTTATCCCGGTAATAATTTCCCGAATTTGTTCTTCGGTAGCCACAGGGTAAACAAAGGCCAGAAACTTACTTCCTTTTTCTTTATATAAGCCTTCGGCTACTACTTCGACGGTTCGGTACAGATCTTCCATTCCAATTACAAAAAAGGACTCAATTATTGCCTCCAGAGAGAAGTAATTAAAAACGTTCTGTTCCAATCGGGCACCTCAGCAGTTAAACGTTCAGTTTACCGAATCTTCTTCTATTCCGGTTGGAACAATGCGGCTTCAGTAACAATACCGCTTTAATTCCGGCAATACAATTTCCGTTGAATCTCCTCCACCTGGATCTTAAAATTCCGGTCAGTTTCAATCAGGTCGGTGACCGCTTTGCAGGCGTATAAGACCGTAGCATGATCTTTTTTACCGATTTGGCTACCGATATACGACAAAGAATACTTCGTATAGTTTTTACAGAAATACATAGCCAGTTGACGGGCTTGTACCACCTCACGTTTTCGGGTTTTCGTCTGTAAAAGCTCCGACGGAATATTAAAATGTTCACAAACCACTTCCTGGATTTTATCGACCGTCAATTCTTCCGTAGGTTTCTTCACCATTTTTCCAAGGATATCTCTAACGAGATCCACCGTCAGGTCCCTCTTATTAAAAGTCGACTGAGCCAGCAAAGAAATCATCGCTCCTTCCAATTCCCGGACATTATGATCGACATATTTACAGATATATTCGATCACTTCTTCTGAAAAATCGATACCGTCTTTCCGGGCTTTGTTCAACACGATTTCTTTACGTGTATCGAAATCCGGCGCCTTGATCTCGGCCGATAATCCCCAACGGAAACGGGACAACAAACGATCTTCCATGCCTTCCAATTCGGCCGGAGCCTTATCACAAGTCAGGATCAACTGTTTCCCGGACTGATGCAAATGGTTGAAAATATGGAAAAAAGTATTTTGAGTACCGGTCTTTCCGGCCAGTTCTTGTATATCATCCAAAATCAATACATCGATCAACTGATAGAAATGAAGGAAATCGTTCACTTCATTCCGACGCACCGCCTCTGTAAACTGAGTCTGAAAGATATTGGTCGACACGTACAAGACGACCTTATTCGGAAAATTCTGTTTCACTTCCAGACCGATCGCTTGTGCCAAATGTGTTTTTCCGAGCCCTGAACCACCATAGATCAACAAAGGATTGAAAGCCGTACCTCCGGGTTTCTGAGCGATAGCCATACCGGCAGACCTTGCCAAACGGTTACAGTTGCCTTCGATATAACTTTCCATGGTATAGGAAGGATTCAACTGGGAATCTATCTGAATCTGATTGGAAGCCCGTTCAAACGGGTTCTTCAGTGTACTGTGACCGGTCTGATCCAGATAAACCGTGCTGCTTGCAGGTTTCCTTACCGGATTAGAAGCTAAAGTCGTAGTCAGTGGCTCAGAAGGTTTACTTCTCTCCACCACAACCGAATAAGCCAATTTTGCATTGGGGCCGATTACTGCTTTCAAAGCACTCTTCAGAATATCGATGTACTCCCCTTCCAAAACTTCATATACATAAGCACTGGCAACATGAATTGTCAGAACATCATATTTAAAACGAACAGCACGTATCGGCTCAAAAAGCGTCTTAAACTTTTCAGGCAATACTTGCTTTTGAATCAAAGACAAACATTTCAACCAAATATTCTTACCTTCCTTTTCCATAGTCTATTGTTAGTCAGGTGTTTCTTGCTTTTCACAACCCGCCTCTTTTCAGCATGCTAAATTCCATAAAAAAAAAATCATAAAAAAATGGGATTTTACTTGGTTATATTCAAAAAAAGCTTATCAACTAAGAACCAGGGTATTAAATATAACCATCTGACAGCAAACATATTACACTCCATCAAAATCATTTATTTTTATTAAAATACCTATACCCCATTTATCACATTCAAAGGTTAAAAAAAGGAGAGTACCCAACCTAATCGTTTCAGCTTAAAGGAAAAGTTTCTCGCATCATATTAACATAACAAATATATTATACACATAATTATGTTAATAATCACCACCACAGCAACACTCCTATTTAGAATGATTCAAATTAAGATTTTATTGAATTTTAACAATAAATGACTGTTTAAAGATTTTATTAACATTTTTCAAATCTTTCTCCGCTTGTTTCAAATTCTTATAAGTTTGGATCAAATAAAGATATTTCCCGTTTTTACGCATTTCCCTTAAATCGGGATATTTCCGGTATAATTCGGAATCCAAGGCCAAGGGTTCCTCCGATTCCGCAATCACGATCCCATAAGTATCCTGGGTCGATTTACCGGAAGAAAAATCGAACAAAGATAGATTTACAAAGCGTTTTGGATTTTGCCGGAATTCGGTCAGTAATTTATTGAGATTTTCACTCACTGCCGTCAGATTATAATACAAATCACGGTCATTTACCACTCCCCCTAGTGTACCTTTCCCCCGGTTGATCTTCAGGACAATGGAATCGGTCTTTGCCAAAACACTATTCAAATAACGAACGGTATTAGCCAGATTAACCGCTTTAAGCGAATCGCTGATCCCGGTAATATTATCCAGACTACGGGTTATATTCGCATTACTGTTTTCCAGGTTTCCGGTTATGCTATTGATATTCTCGAGAATTTTAGAAATCCGGGAGGACTCGTTGGCCAGCAAATCGTTCAAAGTACCGGAAGCATGCTCTACGTTATCCAGTGTGCGGCTGACACTTTTCAAGGACCCCCGGATATTTCCATTGGCATCTTCACTAAAAATCTCCTGCAAAGCCACCAATACCGTATCTAAGGAGACCATTACCGTCTCGGCTTTCTTTTTCAAGGGTTCCAACTGTTTGTTCAGTTGTTCCATGATACCCAATTCCAATTCCGTTCTCAAGGTATCCCCGCTCCGGGCATAAGTCGTTGCATCTCCGGGGATGAGGTTGATGGCTTTCGAGCCCATCAAGTCGGCGCTACGGATAGCAGCAATGGTATTGGAAGATATCTGCAATTTTTTTCCCACGGTAAACTGTACCAATACCTTATCGTACCGTTCACCGGTAAACTGTATGGCACTGACCTGTCCGACACTATATCCCCGATAGATTACACTACTGGAAACTTTCAATCCATCCACCCGGTCATAAATACCATAAAACACATTATTCCGGTCGAACAATGCTTTCGCTTTCAAAAAATTAATTCCCCAGATCAATATAACAACAGCAGCAATTGCTGTTAATGCCAGTTTCACTTCTCTTTTAACCTTCATTCCCATAACATCTTATATCTTACTACTTTTTATTTTTCCGACTCCAATTTTCTGGCTTCTGCCACAGTAATTACTTTATTATTATATATCGCAATGATGAAACAATCTTTCACCTTACGCTTTACGGAAGAAAGTTTTTTCTTCACTACATCTAATTCCTTATCCTTAGCCACATAATAACGATAGCGTCCTCCGGAATTTATTTCCTCCACCTTCTCGCCTGTACAAAGCTTTGCAGGAGTTTTGACTTTCGAAGGGACAGAAGCCACCTGAATAGCATAAAACAATTCGTTTTTTCCGTCTTCGGCAACTTGCGTTTTTTGTACTTCTACAGTCTTTACGGACTGATTTCCATCCGATGTCACTACCGGCCCGGGTTGTCCGGAACGGTTCACGCTACTTTTTTTCTCTACTTGTCGTTTATAAGTTTCAATTCCTTTAAAAATAGCAGTAGCGATCTTCGTTTGTCCGGCCTGCGACATTAAAAATTTCTCATCTTCCCGGTTAGAGATAAAACCCGATTCGACAAGGATGGCAGGCATTGTTGCATCTTTCAGTACCAGATAACCGGCTTGTCTGACCCCCCGGTCTTTATGATTGGTCGCTTTGACCATCTCTGCTTGTACGGCACCGGCCAGTTCCAGGCTTTTTTCCTGATGGATATTCTGCATCAAACTAAAAATAATATAAGACTCGGGACTTGTCGGATCGAATCCGGCATAATTCTTTTCATAATCCTTTTCATGCCTGATTACAGCGTTTTCTTTCATCGCCACTTCCAGATTTTCCTTGTTTCGGGTAGATCCCAGCACATAAGTCTCCAGTCCCCGCACAGAAGGGGTCTTACAGGAATTGATATGAATAGAAATAAAAAGATCGGCTTTACAGTCGTTGGCGATCTTGCCCCGTTTATTCAACTCTACAGGCACGTCTTTCGTGCGGGTATACACCACCCGAATATCCGGATAGCGTTCCGAGATCATCTTTCCAAGCTTTAAAGCAATTCCCAAAGTGAGGTGTTTTTCCTGAGTAAGGGCACCAATCGCCCCGGGATCACCTTCTTTATTAGCAAATCCACCATGACCGGCATCAATACAAATACATTTGATTTTTCCCGATTCTTTCTGAGCCATAGATTCATATGCGGAAAATATTACCAGTAACCAAAACAATATTCCGGTAAGTCCGTATCGAATTATCATGATATTTAAAACTTTTTAAAAAGAATGCTAGCTATTAACAATCAATATTTCTTACATTTGCAAACCGAATCCAAGGACCGGAATGCGTTTATTCATCACAAAAATAGTATAATAAATTGCAACTAAGAGCAAATATACTTCAATTTCTTACGATTTGCATCATTTTTATGATGGCAGCATGTTCCGTAGCATCACGTTCTTCACATGCCCGGAAAGATATTGCCGCCAGCGAAATGCAAGAAAAGACAGCAGCGGGAAAGCAGCAAGAATCAGTACAACCAGATTCGACGGTTCAAGATAAAACTCCCGGGCCGGTGATTAAAGAAGTCCACCACCCGGTCAAACGTCCGGCATCGGTCAGAGACAGTTTATCTGCTGCCGATTCGGCTTTAATCGCTCCCCGTCCGACTGTGTCGGATTCTCTACAGGTACAATCCGATACACTCCAAACGGATAGTACGAAAACAGAGAAACCTCTTTTTAAAGATGTAGTAGAATACAACGCAGCCGATTCGATCATTCTGGATGTTCCCAATAAAAAAACTTTTTTATATAAAAATGCCTTTGTCAAATATCTGACGACGGAATTAAAAGCCGACTACATCGAATTAGACATGGAAAACAGCCTGGCTTATGCTTCCGGTCTTCCTGACAGTAGCGGTACGATCGTCGGCAAACCCAAATTCAAGGACGGCAGCCAGGAATTCGAAAGTCTGGATCTCAAATATAATTTCAAGACAGAAAAAGGATTTGTCAAAGAGATCATCACCCAACAAGGCGAAGGTTACGTCCAGGGAAAGCTGACCAAGAAAATGTCGGATTCGGTATATTGTATCAAAGACGGCTGGTATACCACTTGTGACAAACACGATCATCCGCACTTCTACGTACGGTTGAGCAAGGCCAAAATGATCCGGGACAAAAAGGTCGTTTCGGGCTTTGCCAATCTTTACATCGAAGATGTACCTCTCCCTCTGGCTATCCCGTTCGGATTCTTCCCGATCACCAAAAAAGGAACCTCGGGAATTATTATGCCTACTTACGGTGAAGAACGTATGCGGGGATTCAACTTGCGGGACGGAGGTTACTACTGGTTTATCAACGATTATGTAGACCTCACGGTTACCGGTACGATCTATACCAATGGGTCGTGGGGCCTCAACGTAGGTTCGAATTACAGAAAAAGGTATAAATTCAGCGGTAATTTCGATTTCTCGATGAGCCGGAACCATACCAGTGAAAAAGGGACTCCGGACTATACCCAGTCCAAAGACTGGTCCATCCGCTGGCAACATTCCCAAGATCCCAAAGCCAATCCTTATACGACATTTTCTGCTTCGGTAGATATGTCTTCTGCGACAAACAACTATTATAACGCCACCAATATCAATGATATAGCCAACCAACGTAAACAATCCAGTATTTCCTGGAGCAAAAAGTGGCCCGACCGTCCGTTCAATATCACAGCCAGTTTCACTCATAACCAGAACAGCCGTGACTCCTCGATCTCACTTTCTTTTCCGAACCTGAACTTCCGGGTATCCCAGGTATATCCTTTTCGGCGTAAAGAACGTGTAGGTGAATTAAAATGGTATGAGAATATCGGTTTCACCTACAATGCAGAGTTACGTAACAGTATTCAGACCAAGGAATCCGAACTGGGAAAATCTTTCCAGAATATGGCCCGGGACTGGCAAAATGGTTTTAAACATTCTATTCCATTGAGTACCAGCATCAATATTGTAAAAGACCTATCCCTTTCTCCCTCGTTCACTTATAACGGTGTAGCCTATTTAAGTTCGATCCGTAAAGGCGACTGGGTAGCCGATTCTACGATGCCGGGAGGGGGGTATATCCCTGTCGATACGGTATATGGCCTGCATTACGCCCACAATTACAACGCAAGTCTGTCTCTTTCTTACAACCCGACTATTTACGGTATGTATCAATTCTTACCGACTAGTAAAATCTTTGCCATCAGGCATGTCATCCGCCCCAGTGCCAGCATATCGTATACCCCTAAAATCGGTGTACCTAAAAGTAAATACTGGAAAACTTACACAGATTCACAAGGTAACGATCAGGAATATTCTATATTCGACAACAAGTTATACGGAACTCCTTCCGGTGCCGAAGAATCGGGGAGCCTGAGCCTGAGCCTCGACAACAACCTGGAAATGAAAGTCCGGAACGATAAAGATACCACCGGCAAGGAAGAGTATAAGAAAATAAAACTATTGGAGAGCTTTCGTTTACAATCCAGTTATAATTTCTTTGCCGATTCTATGCGCTGGTCGGTGATTCAGTTATCGGCCCGGACCAAAGTATTCAATGAAAAAGTCAACATTAACCTGACCGGAACGTTAGACCCTTATGCCATTAATGCCAATGCCGTCAGAATCAACAGGTACAATGGAGGTATCGGACGTCTGACCCGCGTATCGGCCTCTTCGGGCATACAATTCTCTTCGGACAACGGGAAAAACAAAGAGGAAAAGAACGATAGACTGAACGGTCATTATGATGAATATATGGATTTCGATGTTCCCTGGAGTATCAGTCTGGATTATACGTTCAGTTATTCGAAGAATTATTCGCGCAATACCGCTCCCGGAGCCAAAAAACCTTTGAGCAGCAATACCATTTCGCAGATGGTGCGTATCAACGGCGACTTTTCCCTGACTCCGAAATGGAAGATAGGCTACAGCACCGGTTATGACTTCCAGCAGAAAGAAGTGACGGCCACCAGTTTCAACCTCACCCGCGACCTGCATTGCTGGGAGATGACCTTTTCCTGTATTCCCTTCGGCACGCACCAGTCCTACAATTTCCAGATCAACGTCCGTTCCAGTCTGTTGAAAGACCTGAAACTAACGAAGCGGGACTCCTGGTACGACAGGAGGTAAGCACACCCGCTCAGCAAAGTGCCGGTCAGCAACCGCAAGTCGCGCCGATTTTTTCTGCCTTTGTCAAAAAAATTCTCCTGACCGGACAATATTGATATGAAAACGTACATTTCTGATATTTGTTTTCCTACCCCTATTCTATTTTTGTAGAGGTAAACCGAACAATTATGAGGGAAATAATATTCATATCTATACTCTGCGGAATGCTGAATTTCGTGGCTTGTCAAAAAAAAGTGACCGATTATCCGATCCAACCCGTAAATTTCACCCAAGTCCATTTAGCGGATTCTTTTTGGAGTCCTAAACTGAGTATAAATCGCGAAGTATCCATCCCGATGGCTTTTCACCAATGTGAAATCAACGGCCGCCTGGACAATTTCGCTCTTGCCGCAGGTCTGAAAACCGGAGAACACCTGGGAGATTTTCCCTTTGACGACACCGACATTTACAAAGTAGTCGAAGGAGCTTCCTATGTGCTGGCAGTGCAATACGCCCCACAGCTCGACCATTATCTCGACAGTGTTATCCACCTGATAGCAGCAGCTCAGGAACCGGACGGTTATCTTTACACTTGCCGGACCAATCGTTGTGACCGCCTCCAGCGCTGGATGGGCAGCCGTCGCTGGGAAAAAGTCAATAGCCACGAACTTTACAACTGCGGACATTTATACGAAGCCGCCACGGCTCATTATTATGCTACCGGTAAACGTCATTTACTTGACGTCGCGATAAAGAATGCCGACCTGGTATGTCAGGTTTTCGGAACAGATTCAGGACAGATCCATCAGCCCTCGGGGCATCCCATTGTCGAGATGGGGCTTGTTAAAATGTACCGGGTGACCGGTAATCCCAAATACCTGGAAAAAGCGAAGTATTTTTGTGAGGAAGCGGGACGTCTCTCCGATGGGCGCCCTGCCAGTCCGTATAGTCAGGACCACAAACCGATCAAGGAACAAGACGAGGCTGTAGGACACGCCGTGCGGTTCGGTTACCTGTATTCGGGTGTCGCAGATGTCGCCGCCTTGTGCCAGGATCAAGGATTCATCGAAGCTTCAAAACGGCTATGGAACAATATCACCGACCGGAAATTATATATCACAGGAGGTATCGGAGCCAGAGCCTGGGGAGAAGGATTCGGGGAAAATTACGAACTTCCGAACATGACTTCCTATTGTGAAACTTGTGCCTCTATCTCCAATGTCTACTGGAACTACCGTCTGTTTTTACTAACCGGGGAATCGAAATATTATGATGTGCTCGAACGTGCCTTATACAATGGAGTCATTTCGGGAGTCTCTCTCGATGGGAAACGTTATTTTTACGACAATCCTTTGATGTCGGACGGTAGTCATGACCGGAGCGAATGGTTCGGTTGTTCCTGTTGTCCTTCCAATATCACCCGCTTTATGCCGTCCATTCCGGGTTATGTGTATGCCGTCCAAGGGAATACTCTTTTCGTCAATCTATACATAGGCAACGAAGGTCAAATGACTCTGGACGGCCAATCAGTCCGTATCAAACAGGAAACCCGTTATCCCTGGGAAGGCCGGATCAAGCTGACTTTGGATCACTCTCCTGCTTCTTCGTTTACTCTGGCTTTGCGTATTCCCAGTTGGGTACAACAGCAACCTCTTCCCGGCACCCTATATACCTATCTCGACAAAGATACAACAAGTTATACCATCAGCCTGAACGGAAAAACGGTAAAACCGGAAGTCCGGAACGGTTATGCCCTTCTCCGAGGCGACTGGCAGGGTAACGATCAAATCGTCCTGAATTTACCGATGCATGTCAGAAAAGTGATCGCCGACCCACAAGTTATCGACGATCGTAACAAATATGCTCTAATGTACGGTCCGATAGTATATTGTATCGAAGCCAGCGATCATGACGGTTACGCTTTGGATCTGTTTACAGAGGAAAATACTCCGTTCAGTCCGGAGTTTAAGCCCGATTTGCTTCACGGTGTCATGACCTTAAAAGGCCAGGGATATCATTTACTTTCCGACGGCCATACGACTCTGCCAACCTCCGTGACGGCCATTCCTTATTATGCCTGGGACAACCGCGGAGCCAACGAAATGAATGTATGGATCCCTTGTACCCGCGAGGCCAGCATTCCACGCCGCACAGAAACCCTGGCTTCACAAGCACAGGCTTCTGTTTCGATTCCTTACGGAGGATACGGTTTGAACGACCGGTTCGAACCCCGCAATTCGGCGGATAAATCGATGCAGTTTCACAATTGGTGGCAATGCTTTGGCACAGAAGAATGGGCTCAATACGAATGGGACCAACCAATGACTCTCACCGAAGCATCCGTATATTGGTTGGAATTAGGACATTACGATATCGATTTCCAACTCCCGGTCTCCTGGCGTCTCGAATACAAAGCCAGCGAGAAATGGCTGCCGGTAAAAAATACCGATCCTTACGAAATCGCTAAAGATAAATATTGTACAGTCCACTTCCAGCCCGTCAGAACCAAAGCTCTGAGATTAACCGCCCAGTTACAGGAAGGCAAATCAGCCGGAATATTGGAATGGAAAGTAAGGTAAAGTCTCTTAAAACTTAAACTTTACTTTTACCAACAGAGGGTTGCTATCTTCCGGGATCCGGAGATGGGTTTTCTGAATAATAGCTCTTTTTAAAAGATCCTGCCGATTCAGTAAGATTTCATCCCAGTCCCGGTAATCGTTATAGATACCATAAAAAAAGTCTTTATCGGCCCCCCCAATCATGAACATCCCGTCGGCATCATCTCCTTTTCTCTCCCAGGTAATCGTTTTGCTATTTTTAAAAGAGTGGATACAATAACAATCGGTTGCCTCAGGTCCGCAATACGAGAAATAGAAGTAATCCCGGGTATCGTAAATATAGACCGGCATTTTATAATAATCAGAACGGAGATAAGTTTGCAGATCCGATGAATACCGGTTTTTTATCGTCTCTTTCCCAAAATCGATTTTCACCCGGGGTACCGGCAAACTATCCGAAAGATAATAACAGATATTATCACTATCCTGAGGCCGGAGAATATATCGATTATCGCTAGCCTGGGTTATCAGAGCTATATTCAGGCCATAGTCTTTACGAGGCAGAAATTTTTGCAGGATTCGCCCCTGTTCGTCATAACGATACAAACAATAGAAATCTTCCGAAAAATTATTCTCGTCCATTTGCGGGCAATAATACAAAAAAGCCGAATGACCGGGTCCACTCGCTATCGCATCGAAGCCATTACATATCTCTGGAAGCTCCAGTGTCGTTTTCCGGATAAACCGTCCGGTCTCCGTACTATATTTCACGATCTCACATCCTCCCAAAATCCATAATTCCCGGGCATCCTGGCTGAGGCATACATCATCGATAGTAAGGTATTCTTCGGGGCCACGGCCATTCTTTCCGATTTGAAATAAAAACTTTCCTTCAGGACTGAACATGAACATGCTGGCAGTACTTTTAATCAGGACATTTCCGTTAGGCAAAAGCAGTATTTTTCCCACCAGTCCGATCAACGCTTTCCCGGTAGTCTCCAAAGGAACAACTTCAACCGAATCGATATACGGCAACAGGTCGTCCACCGCATTTCCTGCACTCAAAGGAGTTATTATTTCCTGTTCAACCGAAACCGGTTTACTCTGATTTCCGCACCCGGCAAGAAACAGGAAGAAAGAAAAGAAGAAAAAAGATTCTAATTTTAGCATAGACATAAGGTTCTCTTTTTCAACAAAGATAATAAAAAAGGTTTATAAACCTTAAACAAGCAAGAAGTAATTTTAAGTACCTTACGCACTAATTCTATTTAGGTTTTAAAAGTTGTACCCCGAACTTCAGGTTCTCTCAACAGGAACAAAGTGAGTCCCGGCAAACCGGTCACCGAAGACGAATTAGTAACGACGAATAAACTTACATTTTTTAATTTTAATAAAAAATCATTATTCACTTGTTTATCTTCAATTTTTTCTTTTTCTTTGTAAAACAGATACAAGAGGTATCTGTCAACAAAATGTTGATGCGTTACTATTACGCGTTCTGAAAGCAAGAAAACTGACAATTTTTAAATAGGAAATCAGAACGATTGTAGCAACGCTCTCGTAGGGGGGTCGTATATCAATGATACCTAAGCGTGAGCTTGCTCTTTCTGTTCCTAACCATTGTCAGTGGTTCTTGCCAGATTGAGTTAAGTTCCACGCTTTGTTGTTTTAAAGGCAGCTCCGCGTTTTTCTCAATCCACTCAACATATATACAATTATCAGGCTACTGTTTGAAAGCAGACCGGATACTCCAACAGGCCTCCCAAGCCGTGTGTACAACTATTATACATTCAACCGGCTGCTTTCTTTCAACTATTGACTTGGGATTTCGGGCTAATGAATAGCCGGGGATATGTCTCGACGGCATATCCCTTTTTTTATTCTGCCCTAAGTTTAAGAACCGCTTGCGGCATACCTTCCGGGCCGACTTTTACCGTAATCTGTCCGTTTTTTCGTTTACTCCTGCTCATGGCTATCGCCCGTCCGTTCCAAGTATTGCGTTCATTCTCCAGATAAGATCGGAATCTTTCAGCGAGGCATGTCTACTCCGGAATGTTCCGGGAACACTCCGGACCATCAGCCTGCATATTAAAAATTACTCCGTACGATCAACGGCACAGAAAATCGATTTGCTTCCGGATCGCCTGACTACATACGGGGCAAAAGATATCGATGGTATGCAGGTTATTCATCAGACAGTTGGGCCATGGACGATACACTCCTTTATTCACATAACCACCTCCTTCATAAACCCCTAATTTCCGAGGTGTTTTTTCATTGACAGGAGTAGGAACCGGCGTTTTCGTGTCCAGCATCTCTTTCCATTCCTTCCGGCCGAAATCGGTCAGGGTGGTCAGATTGGCTTCCCATGGCTCTACATCGGTCGGATACATATCGTTGTACGACACGTTGCCAATATATTCATCCCCTAATCCCAGCAACACATGTCCGAATTCGTGTACATAGATTTTACCGGTACGGTTAGGATGGTGAGCTGCACTGATACCATAAAAATTATAGATTCCGCCACCACCATATTTCTGCGTATTGGACAACACATAAATATGATCGTACGGCGCATGGGCAGCGATATCCCGGAGTCCCTGAAAGTCCTCGATCATTTGATAACGTTCCGAATCGAAGGTATAGTAGCGGGCTTGAGCCGCCGTATTCCGCCATACATGTTCGCCGGGAATAGTCACACCCGATTCCATCGAAGGGGCCCACACCGCCCGGATATTAAAACGGGCAGCATTCTCCTTGAAAGGAGAGTAACTGAAAAACTCTTCGGCAAACACCCGGCAGGCAGCTGCAAATTTCTCCTTCTCATTCTGGGTATACCCTTCGGGAACGAGTACGATATCTACCCGCGTCGAGGGATTACCGTTATAGGCCACCTCGAAGGTCTCGTAGCGGGGAGTAAACTTTTTCACAAAATAAGAATTAGGATCGATGTCCTGTTCGAATTTCTTTTCAAAAACTCCTTTCCGGTTACGGGCATAGATCTCGATCCGTACCTCATTTTTCGGGTAAGGGAAAACCACCGACTCAGGCATGGCTTTACGCACAGTCTGCGCTTCGGGAGTGGTTTGCCACTCATTGAACAAGGTACAATAGCTTCGGGAATAAATCTCTTTGCCACTGGCTTTATCGAAGATTTTAAACAATTGCACCCCATAACCGGTATCATCCAGCAGAGACACTTTCGAACCTGCCCAATAGGGTTCTTCCTTCAATTCGTCGAAAAAATACTCCTGGTTCCGGCTATCTCCGCAATGGTAGTAGTCGAACCGTAGTGTCTTGTCCAGAAAATACCGTTCAAAGGGTATCTGGGCCGTCAACTCTCCTGTCATCCAAGTACAGAAAAATAAAAAAATGATTTTCAATAAGTTCATGTTTTGTTAGTTTGATTATCTTTACAAAAATAACAATAATGACGAGGTAAGCCAAAAGTTATTTCACTTCCCACTCAAAAATTCCTGCCGCATTATCCACCGGCAATTGAACTTCGAGTTTCACCGCAGCGGTTTTCACCGGTTCGAATTCCACCGTACAGGGAGTATCTTTCTGAATCGGATAATCAGCCGTATTTTTCACCGGGACCCATGCTCCGGCTTCATTTTTATAATATACCTTCCATGCTTCCGGTATCCGGCAACCACCCCACGGGCCATCGTCGAACCAGTAAACGGTAGAAGAAGAAACCGTCTGTTCGCCTTTGAAGTCGTATACAATCCATTCGGTTGTATTCTTTTTCGGCCACCAATGGTAATAAGGCATCGAGCGATCCTCGGTATTCTGTGGTTGCAAACGGTCGTTTACCGCCGAGATAGCACTACTCCGGTGAGAGGCAGAAACCTCACTTTCGGAAGCAATCGTCGGCGGCATTGCCGGACGGGTAGCATTCAGGTCGATCGGTAGCCAAACGGTCATCTCTCCGGCTCCCCGATGTGCCCATGCATAATAAGGAATCAGGGATAAAGTGACTTCTTTTGCCTCCAGACGTCCCTCTTTATCGAACTCCAGCGTCTGAGCCTGTGTTTTCAACAGCTCTATGCCGTACAACAGATCACTGCGGTTTTCTACGGTAAATTCGGGTGTTTGATTCATCAGGATTCCCCGGACACTGAAATCATTATCCGGCCATTCGGCACAATACACCACCGGTCCTCGCTCGACGGATACCCGTCCACGATCGGCTTCCACTTTATAATTCGCTTTTACAATCCGCGGTTCCATATCGAAATGAATATCTACGATATCCCCTTTTTTCCATTTGCGTTGAATGGTAAAGTAACCTTTTTCCAGCGTACTCTCTGCCGGCTTACCGTTCACTTTCACCGTATAGCCCAGTTTTTTGCCATCGGCATAACGGGACAAATCGCTCGGTACGACCTTTCCCTGCACCCAACCCGGAATCCGGATTTACATCGCAAAATCGGAAATTCCACGGGGAGTCACGGCCACCTGTATATCCCCGTTCCAAGGATAAGAGGTGGACTGTTTCAATCCTACTTTCTTCCCGGCAACTTCGAGGGTCGATTCGTTGGCCACAAACAAATTGACATAAACTTCCTTATCTTTCACAGCATAAATATATCCCGGAACAGAAGGAATAAAACGGCAGGCATTCGACGGGCAACAGGCACATCCGAACCAGGGTGAACGTTGATGCTGGCCGATAGATTCCAAAGGATTGGGATAAAAGAAAGCCCCACCGTCCAAAGAAATCCCGGACAATACGCCATTATAAAGGGTACGTTCGAGTACATCGTAATATTTGGCATCTCCTTTCAGCAGAAACAAGCGATAATTCCAATACACATTACCGATAGCGGCACAAGTCTCACAATAGGCCGACATGTTGGGTAATTCGTAATTTTTACCGAAAGCTTCACCACTGCCGGTAGCTCCGATTCCGCCTGTAATATACAACTTTTTAGTAACGACATTCTCCCAGATCCGGTCGATCGCATCGATATACTCCTGATCACCGGTCAGGGCGGCGACATCGGCGATACCGGAATACATATAAGCTGCCCTGACAGCATGTCCGACGGCCTCGTCCTGTTCCAGAATCGGCGTATGAGCCTGGCTATATTCGTCTTTCCGTTCCGTATATCCCCGCTTATCCAGGAAAAATTTCGCTTCATCCAGGTATTTTTTATCCCCGGTCACCACATACAACTTCGCCAAAGCCATCTCGGCGATCTGATGTCCGGGCACTTTCACCTGCTGTCCGGGTTTATCACCGATCTCACGGCAAACACAGTCGGCATAGCGGATCGCAATATTCAGAAAGTTTTTCTGTCCGGTAGCCTGATAGTGAGCGACAGCCCCTTCAACCATATGCCCCAGGTTATAAAACTCGTGGCTCAGGTCTTCCACTTTTTCCCAGCGTTTCGATCCGGCCCATTCATGGGGGTGTTCCGGATTCATCGTCCGGGAAGTATACAGGTATCCATCCGGTTCCTGTGCCCTGGCAACGATCACCAGCACACTGTCGATATATTTTTTCAATTTTTCATCCGGATACGTCTGCAACAGATAGCTGGCCCCTTCGATCGTTTTATACACATCGGTATCGTCAAAAGAAAATCCGGGTACTTTATTATGAGGACCGTGATTAGCGGCCATTTCGAAATTCTTGTAGCGTCGTGTTT
>ENA-UOJD01002090-UOJD01002090.1-human-gut-metagenome-genome-assembly--contig:-P48-NODE-2090-length-17519-cov-68.470511_pt1 | contig 17519 bp, 18 predicted proteins | sample MGYA00242342_ERZ723889 | MGnify/ENA metagenome assembly ERZ723889
TATCATCAGTACTGTGGGAAATGGGGTAATTCATTTACAGAAAAGTCAGGCGGCAGGATCATATGGAAGCAATTATGGTCTGTTTGTTTCCGCAGACGGATCGCAGTTAAAAGAAGTAAACCGCCGTGCGGAAATAGATGCTACAGGCACTATGTGCACCGAAGGTATCATAAAAGGCAATGAAAAAGGCGGGTTTGTCTGCATGGATGAGACTGCAAGAAAAATGCTTCCCTATAATAAGGAATATGAGTTAAAGGAAGGAAAGTATCCGGAAAAAATGCAGGAAATTGCCGCCGGAAGAGCTTTTTTTCGTGCAATGGGATATGATGATGTAAAGGTCGGAGATACGGTTACACTGGATTACCGTGCAGGGATGCGGTCAGAATATAAGCCGGAAGAGTTTGTTGTCAGCGGAATCCTATATGATCGGGATGAGTATACCATCGAGGCATCTTATGTTGCTTTCGGATCACAGGAGTTTTATGATGAGCACGTCGCAGAGAATGACAGACAGTATAATATTTATTTTACTTTAAATGATTCTGCAAATGTATCTATGAATAATATTGATTCGGTTATAAAGCAGATTGCAGCAGCTTGTGGGATTGAAGAAAAAAACGTTATAGTCAATGATCTCTATTTGCAATGGGTCTTGCAGCCGAGTTATGAAACGATTGCGGTATGCGGGGTTTTGATTCTTGCAATTGTACTTTTCTCTGTTGTGGTTATTTATAATATTTTTCAGGTCGGTATTGCCAACAAGATACAGGAGTATGGAAAAATCAAGGCTCTGGGAGCAACAAAAAAGCAGATGAAACAACTGATCTTCAGAGAGGGCATTTTTTTGACATTTTTTTCAATACCAGTTGGATTGCTTTTTGGCTTTCTGATTGCAAAATGCGGTTTTAACTGGCTGGTAGAACAGGGGAACCTTGTATCAACCGGAACTGGCTCTATGGGAGTTCAAAATCAGCAGGTGTCTCTGTTTTCCCTGCCTGTTATGCTTCTCTGTATTTTCGTATCATTTCTTACCGTTGCTTTGGCACTGCGTAAACCAATGAAAATTGTTTCACGGATTTCACCTATCGAAGCAACACGGTATTTAGAAAATGCAGAAACACAAAAAAAAGGAAAACGAAATGGCAGAAAAAATGTCACCGTGTTTTCTATGGCAATGGCAAATGTAACGGGTAATCCCAAAAGAACTATTGGTACTATCCTCACAATGGGTTTTTCTTGCGTATTGTTTGTGATTATCTCTAATTATGTGGGAAATATTGACACGGAGCATGAAGCACGTCTTTCCGTTAATCATGGACAATTTGAACTGCAGCTTGACTATTCTGCTGAGTATGATGAAAGATATCCGGAGAATAATCTGGATACGATTCTGACGGATGATCCATTGAATGATTCGCTGATTGAAGAAATCAAAAGCATTCCGGGAGTGACAGATGTCATGACGAGAGAGATTGTCTCTGTAAATCTGAACGGAACAAGATTTCCGGCTGATATTGTGAGTAAAAATGATTTTGATTTTATGCGCCAAGACGGGGATATTGGCTCTATGGACTATGATCAGGCGGTAAAGAATGGTGAAATTTTCTTTGGTTGGTCAACGTGGATGGAACAAGATGGATATGCTCCGGGTGAATCCATTGCATTTGACTTTGAGAATGGAAGTGGAACCTATACCTATCAGGGAAAGATTGCAGGATCCTTTGTAAGCGCGGACACTTATCTTGTCATTCCGGAAGGTGTATATCGTTCCATGAATCCGAGAGGAACAGCCTATGGCTATCTGTGGGTGGACTGTGATAAAAAAGATGTGGCATCTGTGGAACAGAGTCTGAATACTTTGATTTCTAATACTTCGCATATAAAAATGGATACTTATCATGCGCAGTTACAATCTGCCGAATTTGCAAGCAGCATGATGAAGCTTGGCTGTTATCTGTTTATGGCTATTGTAGGACTCATCGGTTTTATGAATATGGCGAATACCATGATCATGAATATTACGACAAAAAAGCAGGAATATGGTGTATTACAGGCTGTGGGTATGACAAATAAACAATTAAATTTATGCCTGCAGTTACAGGGACTGATTTTTACGGTTGGTACCATATGCGTAGCTTTGATCATTGGTCTGCCGCTCGGCTATGCACTTTTTTCCTATGCAAAACATAATGGAATATTTGGAATGAATATCTATCATGTTCCAATCGTACCAATTTTTATTATGATTTTTTTGGTCGGTCTGTTGCAGATTGTACTTTCCTGCGTTTTAAGCAGTAATCTGAAAAAGGAAACGCTGGTAGAAAGAATAAGGTATGATGGATAGCAAGTAATATGTAATGAACTAGTACATCGAATAATAAGTTTCTGATACATTGACGCCGGATGATTGTTTCATGTGCAAGGCGGAGGAATGAGGCGTAGCGGTGGCTACGTCGATTGACGACAACGCAGCAGATGAAAAATCAGCCAAGTCAAGGTGTCAGTTATTTATTATTCGGTGTACTAGGTCTTAACGAAGAGGAGAAATAGATAACTTCCATTTGAGGAGGTGAACACTTTGGATATTGAGAAAACCGTTTGAAATCATCCCATAACCGTGAGTTCCATAACGTAAATTGCAGATTCTGTGGTGCAATTCACAGTGTAAATTGGGCAAATATAAGCGTCCTCTCACAAGTCATCCATAACGTGAATGAAAGAAAAACGGTATAAACAAATATTATTTTCTTTGTGAGCTATGGAGATAAGACTCTTCAGAGGCTTATCGGAATGCCCAGCGAACAGAAACATAATATTTCGTTTATACCGTTTTTCTTTTCATAAACCTATAAAACCACGACTTGCGAGAGGACGCTTATATCTGCCATTCAAGCCCTAAGAAAGCACCGCAGAATCTGCAACACTACGCAAATTAAACTCCGGTTATGCAGACAGCGCGTTTTTCTTGACCTGAGCCAAAGCCTTTGCAACAGGTGGCAGACTGATCACGATCAAAGTAGCGATCGCTTCCGGCACGATATAAGTTGCATTGTAAGTTAAAGAGTACACAATGGCAGGTGTTCCTTCCGGGGCATATGCACCGAAGAATACGACACCGGAGATCACTGCAAATACATAACGTCCAAACACGGCAACGATATAACCAATCTGAAGTCCGTGTTTTTTGTTTGCAAAAAATCCGGCGAGCCCTAAAGCACCAAATGCCAGAGGGTAGTCTAAAATCATCTGTGGAACGGTATAGAAAATTGGCTCCATAACAAACTGAACAAGACCGTAGGCAACGGCAGTCATAAGACCAACATAAGGACCGTACCAGTAACCAATCAGTGCGATAAACAACATGCTGAATAAAGTAACGGAACCGCCCATTGGCAGATTCGCAAACTTAATCATGGAGCATACTACTGCAAGCGCAATCGCAACGGCAGAGTAGACAAGCTGTTTTGTGGTGAGAATTGTTTTTTTCTCTGCATTTCTGTGGCGGATCACTGCTGCGACAACAACGAGAAGTGCGATAATGACTACTACAACTGCGATTCCAGGTGCAGTAAGACGTACAGAGCCATCATCCCAGGCTCCGATCGTGGTAGTAAAAAATTCTTTCATAAAATAAAATCCTCCTTGCGTTTCAGATCTTTTGCGCCAGGAGGAAAAAACTCTATATTCTATCGTCTGATGAGAAATATCATAAAAGCTTCCTTACGCCGGTATTATCCGGTTCAAGTAATAAGGGTTGATGAAAAATCATCTCTCAGCGTTGGAATGTCTGGCAAATGCAGCATTTTTTGCGCCCCTAGCGTTTTTGATTCTGTTATAAATACTGTTAAGGTCTATGATGCCTTAACGAGTATCAATATAGCAAGATGCAGCGGGAAAGTCAACCTGAAATTTTCATAAAAGCTCTTGAAATCACAAAGATTCCAACAATTTGTGGGCAAAGCAAAAGCCGCAGAACAAAATCTGCGACTTTCTTTTCAGATATAAAGATCGATATTACTTCCAAGATATGGTGTGACGGAATTCTCCATCATCTGAACCATGCCGGCACCTAATGTCTGTGTCATATCTAAAGATTTTCCGAGCATTGCAACTCCGATATCTTCCTGTAATGTAACAGGGCTTGTGGAAGAACCGATGTCATATGCAGAAACCGTACTTAATGCTGCGTCTAAACCTGTAATATCCATAAATCCTACCTCACTTTCATTTCCAATTTTTGCATATAAAATGCAATCATTCATGACTCATTGAAGCACTTTTAATATAGCACAGATCGGTCGTTCTGTATATAGAAAAGAAAAATGTTACTGTTCACGCAGCAGTAAAACACTTGCTGTTTTGCTGCGTAAGAAAGTGATTCAGAAAAATCCTCTTGACAAATAAAACAGAAACACATATACTTTGCCTATCAAATAGTTTGACAATCAAATAATTAGAAAGTCAAACAAAACAATATGAAAAACAACAGGCGAGAGCCGGGAAAGAATGAGGAAAAGCAAAATGTTAGAAAAGATGAAACCGATTATTGCTGAACAGTTAAATGTAAATGAGGCAGAGATTAAGCCGGAAACAAAATTCAAAGACGATCTGGGCGCAGATTCCTTAGATTTATTTGAAATGGTGATGGCTCTGGAAGAAGAGTTCGGAATTGAGATCCCATCAGAGGATCTTGAGAATATTGTAACAGTCAACGATATTATGGGTTATCTCAAAGAAAAAGGTGTGGAAGCTTAAGACCATTTACAAATATTCAAAGAGAGGCAGGAAACAATGAAAACGAGAATTACGGATTTGCTTGGCTGTCAGTATCCTGTGATCCAGGGCGGAATGGCATGGGTTGCAGAGTATCATCTTGCAGCGGCAGTTTCAGAGGCAGGAGGAATCGGACTGATCGGTGCAGCCAGTGCTCCGCCGGAAGTAGTCAGAGAACAGATCAGAAAAACAAAAGAATTGACGGATAAACCATTTGGAGTCAATGTGATGCTTTTGAATCCAAATGCTCCGGAAGTCGCAAAAGTGGTCGTGGAAGAGGGCGTAAAAATTGTGACGACAGGAGCCGGAAATCCGGGAAAATTCATGGAGATGTGGAAACAGGCAGGCGTCACCGTAATTCCGGTTGTAGCAAGTGTTGCGATGGCAAAAATGATGGAACGCGCAGGGGCAGATGCCGTGGTCGCAGAGGGGATGGAGTCCGGCGGACACATTGGTTCACAGACCACGATGACGCTGGTACCGCAGGTTGTGGATGCAGTGACCATCCCGGTCATTGCCGCCGGAGGCATTGCGGACGGCAGAGGAATGGCGGCAGCCATGATGCTGGGAGCGGAAGGTGTGCAGATGGGAACAAGGTTTGTGGTCGCAAAAGAATCGATCGTACACCAGAATTATAAGGAACGCATTATCAAAGCAAAAGACATCGATTCTGAAGTGACAGGTATGAGTACCGGGCATCCGATCCGGGTACTGCGAAATCAGATGACAAGAGATTATCTGAAATTAGAAAAGGAAGGTGCCTCTTTTGAGGAGTTAGAGCAGTTGACACTCGGCTCTCTGCGCAAAGCGGTGATCGAAGGGGATGCAGTTCATGGAAGTCTGATGGCAGGACAGAGCGCCGGGCTTGTGAAAAAAGAGCAGACCTGTCAGGAGATCATAGAGGAAGTTGTCACAGATGCCAGAGCGCTGCTTGCAGGAAGAAAATGACCTGACATGCGCAGATTTGAAGATTTGAGAAAGGTGTGGTTATCAGGATGGGAAAGACAGTATTTATGTTTCCGGGACAGGGATCCCAATATATTGGCATGGGAAAAGAATTTTACGAACAGATCCCTATTTGTAAAGAAGTGTACGATCTTGCTTCAGAGGTGACTGGATTGGATATCCCGGCACTGTGTTTTGAGGAGAACGAAAAAATAAATATCACAGAGTACACGCAGATCTGTATGCTGGCTACGGAAGCTGCAATTTATATGGCATTGGAACAGAACGGTTATCAGCCGGATGTCACAGCCGGATTGAGTCTTGGTGAGTATGGTGCGTTGATCGCATCCGGAGTCATGACTGCTGAGGAAGCATTTGAACTGGTGCGGAAAAGAGGCATTTTTATGCAGGAAGCTGTCCCGGCCGGTGGAGCAATGGCAGCAGTGCTAGGACTGGATGCAGCGGCAATTGAGCAGATCTGCAGAGATACAGCAGAGCAGACGGGGAGCGAGGTTTCCATAGCCAATTACAACTGCCCTGGACAGATCGTTATTTCCGGTCAGGAGGAAGCAGTGCATCTGGCAGGAGAAACATGTAAGGCGTCTGGGGCAAAACGCGTTGTTCCATTGAAAGTCAGCGGCCCGTTTCATTCGAAAATGCTGCAGGGTGCAGGAGAAAAGTTAAAAGAAGAATTAAAAAAAGTAGAGATCAGTGATTCATTTGTTCCTTATATTGCAAATGTAACGGCAGACTATGTCACGAAAAAAGAGGAAGTGAAACCATTGCTTGCCAGTCAGGTATCTTCTTCTGTGCGCTGGCAGCAGACCATAGAACGGCTGCTTGCAGATGGTGCGGATGAATTTGTAGAGATCGGACCGGGAAGAACATTGAGTGGATTTGTGAAAAAAGTGAACCGGGATGTAAAAGTGAGCAGTATTGATAAAATGGAAGATTTTATTCAGTTTATCGGAAGTCATGTGGAGGCGGGAGCATGTTAACAGATTCTTTGAAAAATAAAGTGGCACTTGTCACGGGAGCCGGCCGCGGAATCGGAAAAGAGATTGCAAAGACACTGGCATCATGTGGAGCGTTTGTTATTGTCAATTATAACAGTTCGCCGGACGCAGCAGAACAGACTGTAAAAGAAATCATAAAACAGGGTGGAATGGCAGCGCCTGTACAATGTGATGTTTCTGATTTTGATGCCTGCGGAAAAATGATGGAAATGATCATAAACAACTATGGACACCTCGATATTCTGGTCAATAATGCAGGGGTCACAAGAGATGGACTGATCATGAAAATGAGTGAGAAAGATTTTGACAGGGTACTTGATACGAATCTGAAAGGTGCATTCCATACGATCCGCCATGCTTCTCGTTATTTCCTGAAACAGAAATCCGGTAAGATCATTAATATTTCTTCTGTTTCCGGCGTCATGGGGAATGCAGGACAGGCAAATTACAGTGCAAGCAAAGCCGGAGTGATCGGTCTTACCAAAAGTGTGGCAAGGGAGCTTGCGTCGAGAGGGATCACATGCAATGCAGTTGCACCCGGATTTATCGAAACAGAGATGACAGAAGCTATGCCGGAGGCTGCCAGGGAAGCGGTAAAAAAACAGATTCCGCTTCAGCGGACAGGGCAGGTGTCAGATGTGGCCGGTGTGGCTGCATTTTTAGCATCGGATCTGGCAGATTATATCACCGGACAGGTGATCTCCGTGGACGGCGGCATGCACATGTAAAGAATATATATCATGAGGAGAACAATATGGCAAAAAGACGCGTAGTGGTAACGGGAATGGGAGCAGTCACACCGATCGGACTGAGTGTGGATGAATTCTGGCAGAATGTAAAAGCACAGAAAACCGGGTTTTCTGAAATTACAAAATTCGACACCACTAATTATAAATGTAAGCTTGCAGCAGAAGTAAAAGAGTTTGATGTAAAAAATTATATGGATGCAAAAGAAGCAAGGCGCATGGAACTATTCAGCCAGTATGCCGTGGCGGCAGCGAAGGAGGCAATTGAGGATGCCGGGCTTGAAATGGATCAGGAAGATCCGTATATGGCAGGCTGTGCCATTGGAAGCGGCGTGGGAAGCCTTCAGGCGATCGAGCGCGAATATACAAGGCTGACAGAAAAAGGACCGGGGAGAGTGGGACCTTTATTCGTTCCCATGATGATCTCCAATATGGCAGCAGGAAATGTTTCCATTCATTTTGGATTAAAAGGAAAAAGTATCAATGTTGTGACCGCCTGTGCCACAGGAACGAATACGATTGGTGAGGCATTCCGTGCCATTCAGTATGGTGAGGCAGACATTATGGTTTCCGGGGGAACCGAGGGAAGTATCTGTCCGACCGCAATCGCTGGTTTTACGTCACTCACCGCACTCACAGCAGAAACTGATCCGGAGAGATGTTCCATTCCGTTTGATAAAGAACGCAGCGGCTTTGTCATGGGAGAGGGCGCAGCGGTGGTCGTGTTAGAGGAATTAGAGCATGCAAAACGCCGTGGCGCAAAGATATATGCAGAGGTTGTCGGTTATGGCTGTTCTTCGGATGCGTATCATATCACATCTCCGGCAGAAGATGGCAGCGGCGCAGCAAGAGCTATGTTAAATGCCGTTCAGGATGCAGGGATCACAGTGGATGAGGTCAATTACATCAATGCACATGGAACATCCACACACCATAACGATCTCTTTGAGACGCGTGCAATCAAACTTGCATTTGGGGCGCATGCCGGTGAAATGAAGGTCAATTCCACAAAATCCATGGTCGGACATATGCTGGGAGCTGCCGGAGCGATCGAGTTTATCACTTGTGTGAAAGAGATTGAGGAAGACTATATTCATGCCACAGTTGGCTATAAAGTGCCGGATGAGGAACTGGATCTCGATTATTGCAAAGAACCGGTTTCGATGGAGGTACAGTATGCACTGAGCAATTCCCTTGGATTTGGCGGTCATAATGCAAGTATTCTATTAAAAAAATATACCATTGTATCTGACAAAGATATCAATGGCTGCAGATAAGGAGGCAGCGATGTCAGTATTAAACATCAGTCAGATCATGGAAATCCTGCCACACAGACAGCCAATGCTGCTCATTGATTCGGTAGAAGAAATTGAGTATGGTGTCCGTGCAGTGGCGAAGAAATGCGTAAGTTTCAATGAACCTTTTTTTGCAGGACATTTTCCGGAAGAACCGGTGATGCCGGGGGTGCTGATCGTGGAGGCACTGGCGCAGACCGGTGCGGTCGCAATTCTTGGAAAAGATGAAAACCGTGGAAAAACAGCTTATTTTGCGTCCATCAATTCTGCAAAATTTAAAAGAAAAGTAGTTCCTGGAGATATTCTCACGCTGGAGACGGAAATTATAAAAGTGAAAGGACCGATCGGGGTGGGAAAAGCGACGGCAAAAGTCGGAGATGAAATTGCATGCATTGCAGAACTCACCTTTGCAGTTGAGTAACAGAATAGAAAGGCATTACATAGAAGCTGTAACAGAAAGGAAATATTATGCCAGCAATTTTGAGAAGAAGAAAGCTGATATCCATAAAACCTGAACGAAAAAATGCAGTAACTTACCGCAAAGAGGAAGTGCAGGCGGAAGTTATGACACCACCACCTGCAGCGGATCAGCAGAAAATACCGGGAAGTACAGTGGTCTGCCCCGCATGTAAGAGAGAAGTGAACAAGGCGGAAGTGGAAAAGAATAAGTATGTCTGCTATGAGTGCGGAAGCTATTTCCGCGTGCGGACTAAAAACAGGATCCGAATGGTGGCAGATGCAGGAACCTTTGAACCATGGTTTGAATATCTGGAATCAGAAAATCCACTGGATTTTCCGGAATATACCCAGAAGGTGGAGGCAGCCAGGGAAAAGACCGGACTGCATGAGGCAGTGACCATCGGACGATGCAAAATATATGGGGAAGAGACGGTTCTTGGAATCTGTGATGCCAGATTCCTGATGAGCAGCATGGGACATGTGGTCGGAGAAAAAATTGCGCTCGGTGTGGAACGGGCGACAGATTTAAAGCTTCCGGTTATTTTGTTCTGCTGCTCCGGTGGGGCGAGAATGCAGGAAGGTATTATTTCCCTGATGCAGATGGCAAAGACGTCCGCAGCTTTAAAAAGGCATTCTGATGCAGGGCTTTTGTATGTGCCGGTATTGACAGATCCGACGACAGGAGGTGTGACCGCAAGTTTTGCAATGCTTGGAGATATTATCCTGGCAGAGCCGAGCGCATTGATCGGTTTTGCAGGCCCCCGCGTGATCGAGCAGACCATCGGACAAAAACTTCCGGAGGGATTTCAACGTGCGGAATTTCAGTTAGAGCATGGATTTGTGGATGCCATTGTTGAGCGGAAAAATCTGAAAATAACCTTAAACCGTATTTTAAAAATGCATCACATCAGGGAAGGTTTTGCTGATTTTGATCCATTGCGCATGGATGATAACTACGAGCCGACAGAGTTAATGCGGGAGCGCGCGGCAAGGGCAAAAGGACTGACGCCGTGGGAAAAGGTAAAAGCCGCAAGGAAAGTAGACAGACCTTCTGCCACTGATTATATGGAAAATATTTTTGATGAATTTATGGAGTTCCATGGGGACAGATACTTTCGGGATGATCCGGCAATCGTAGGTGGAGTCGCATATCTCGACGGTCAGCCTGTGACCGTGATCGGAATCCAGAAAGGAAAAGATTTTAAGGACTGCATGAAACACAATTATGGAATGCCATCGCCGGAAGGATACCGGAAAGCGATACGTCTGATGAAACAGGCAGAAAAATTCGGACGCCCGGTGATCACATTTGTAAACACAGCGGGAGCATACTGCGGAATGGAGGCAGAGGAGCGTGGGCAGGGGGAAGCGATCGCCCGGAATCTCTATGAGATGTCAGCATTAAAAGTACCGGTTCTCTGCATCATGATCGGGGAAGGCGGAAGCGGCGGAGCGCTTGCCTTAGCAGTCGGAAATGAAGTATGGATGATGGAAAATGCAACCTATTGTGTGCTTTCGCCGGAAGGATTTGCATCCATTTTGTGGAAAGACGGAAAACGTGCAAAAGAGGCAAGTGAGATTATGAAAATCACGGCATTGGATTTAAAATCGCTGGGTGTCATTGAACAGATCATCCCGGAATATGGTGTGGCAGACGCAAAAGCCTGTGAATCAATCTCGCGCTATCTGAAAGGAAATATAAAAAAGTTTCTTGAAAAACAAAATGGCAGGACAGGAGAACAGTTTGCGTCCGAGCGCTATGCGAGATTCCGGAAATTTTAGCAAAATCACAGCGGCTATGTGCACAGAGAGTACGAATCGTTTTGTGACCGGACAGAGAAGAGAGGAATATTATGAAGGTAAAAATAACAGGAACGGGAAGCTGCCTTCCGAAGCTTCGCGTGACAAATGATGATCTTGGTCAGATCATGGAAACATCGGACGAATGGATCCGGTCGAGAACCGGGATTATTGCCAGACATATTGCGGTAGAGGAGACAACCACCGGTATGTCCACAGAGGCAGCCGGCAAGGCATTGAAAAATGCAGATATTTCAGCGGAAGATGTGGATATCATCATTGCGGCAACTGTTTCTGCAGATAAACATCTTCCGGGACTTGCCTGTGAGGTGCAGAAAAATATCGGTGCAGAAAATGCAGTTGCGTTCGACATCAATGCAGCGTGTTCCGGTTTTCTTTTTGCACTGGATACTGCGGCGCTGTATTTAGAACATGGCGGATATCAGCATGCGCTTGTGATTGGAGCGGAAACGCTGTCAAAAATGATGGACTGGACGGACCGGAGCACCTGCGTGCTTTTTGGGGACGGCGCAGGGGCAGCAGTTCTTTCAGCAAGTAAAGAAGATGGCATTTTATCCATGGTGCAGGGCTCGGATGGGTTCAGGGGCGATGTCTTAAACTGCATGGCGAGAAAAGTGAACAACCCTTATAAAAAAAGTGACACGGCACTTTCCTATGTTTCCATGAATGGGCAGGAGGTGTACAGGTTTGCAGTGAAGACTGTGCCAAAGGCGGTCACAGACGCAGTGGAACAGGCAGGCTTACATCTGGAAGAGATTGATTTATTCCTGCTGCATCAGGCAAATTACAGGATCATTGAAGCAGTTTCGAAAAGACTTGGTCAGCCTATGGAAAAATTTCCGACCAATCTGGAGGAATGCGGGAATATTTCTGCGGCAAGTGTGCCGATTTTGCTTGATAATGTCAATAATCATGGTATGATGAGGAAAGGAATGAAAATCGTGTTGGCAGGATTTGGAGCAGGCCTCACCTGGGGAGCAACGGTGATAAACTGGTAAAATCAGGCGCTGACCGCAGAAATAGGAGTAGATCGGATGACAACAGATGAAACATTAAACGAATTATTGGTCAGATTGTTTAAAGACATCATGGAGATTGAGGGAAAATGTCTTGTGACAGAAGAATTCAAAGATCTCAGTTACAATGATTTCCACGTGATCGAGGCAATCGGAGTCAATGAACCAAAAACGATGACAACGGTGGCAAAACTGATGGGTGTCACAACCGGAACGTTGACAAAGGCAATGGATGGACTGACCAGAAAAGGGTATGTTATCCGTGAGCGCAGTACGCAGGATAAACGTGTGGTATGGGTTTATCTGACAGACACCGGGAAAGCTGCTTACAAACATCATGAAGAGTTTCATCACGAGATGATCGCTCAGATCAAAAGCCAGCTTACCGAGCAGGAGACGCCGATACTGATTTATGCGCTGGCGAAACTTGCCGATTATTTTCACCTTGTATACAAGGGTGAGAAAGAATAAAGAACAGAGGTCATTGCATCGAAAAACTATTTTTTTATGCGATGACCTGTTTTATTATAAGTTGAAATGATAATAATTATAACCTGAAAATATAAAAAGTAAAATTTATTGATTTTTTTTATGCAAAATGAATAATTTGAAGTCGAATCCTGCAAAAAAATAGACTAATCATTAGAAAACTTCACTAAATTAAAGGAATAAAGAAAAAAATATTGCGTCCGCCGTCATTTTATAATAAAATGTACGTGTTGATGAGAAATCTGCAGCCGGAATCAATGCCGGAGCATTTAAAAAATGCCGGATATCTGATTTCACATGGTTGTAAATATATTTTTAAAGGAGAAAAAAAATGGGATACGTTGATGAAGTACTCGCAAAAGTAAAAGAAAAAAATGCTTCAGAACCTGAATTTTTACAGGCTGTTGAAGAGGTATTAGAGTCTTTAAGACCTGTTATTGATGCAAATGAGGAATTGTACAGAAAAAATGCAATTCTTGAGAGAATCACAGAACCAGACCGTCAGATTATGTTCCGTGTACCTTGGGTAGACGATAACGGACAGGTTCAGGTAAACAGAGGTTATCGTGTACAGTTCAACAATGCCATTGGACCATACAAGGGAGGATTAAGACTTCATCCTTCTGTAAACCTTGGAATTATCAAATTCTTAGGTTTTGAACAGATTTTCAAGAATTCCCTTACAACACTTCCAATCGGTGGTGGTAAAGGTGGTTCTGACTTTGATCCAAAGGGTAAATCTGACAGAGAGATCATGGCATTCTGCCAGAGCTTTATGACAGAACTTTCTAAATACATCGGAGCAGATGTGGACGTACCAGCAGGTGATATCGGAACTGGTGCAAGAGAGATCGGATTTATGTTTGGCCAGTTCAAGAGAATCCGTGGTTCTTTCGAAGGTGTTCTTACCGGTAAAGGACTTACATACGGTGGATCTCTTGCCCGTACACAGGCTACAGGATATGGTTTATTATACCTGACAAATGCATTGTGGAAAGATCACGGCATGAGCCTTGAAGGCAAGACTGCTGCAGTTTCCGGTTCCGGTAACGTTGCGATCTACGCAATTGAGAAAGCACAGCAGTTAGGTGTAAAAGTTGTAACATGTTCTGATTCTACAGGATGGATTTATGATCCGGAAGGAATCGATGTTGCATTATTAAAAGAAGTAAAAGAAGTAAAACGTGCACGTTTAACAGAGTACGCTGCTGCAAAACCATCTGCAGAATATCATGCAAAACAGAATGGTGAGCACGGTGTATGGCAGTACAAAGTAGATTTAGCCCTTCCATGTGCAACTCAGAATGAGTTAGACATTGAGGATGCTAAGATGTTAGTTGCAAATGGTGTTACATCTGTAACAGAGGGCGCTAACATGCCTACTACATTAGAGGCAACAAAATACTTACAGGAGAACGGCGTATTATTCGTAGGTGGTAAAGCTGCCAATGCCGGTGGTGTTGCTACATCTGCATTAGAGATGAGCCAGAACTCTGAGAGACTTCACTGGACATTCGAAGAAGTTGATGGAAAACTCAAAGGAATCATGGAGACAATCTACGCTAACATTTCTGATGCCGCTAAGAGATACAATGCAACAGTCGGCGGACAGACAGATTATGTTGCTGGTGCAAATATTGCCGGATTTGAGAAGGTTGTTGATGCTATGTTAGCACAGGGTGTGTGCTAATCAATAAAAACGAACCCCGGAAATTCAATGTTTCCGGGGTTTTATTGTGCGTATTTTTACAGTGAGTGTTCGTAAGTTTGAGTAAAAATTTGATAGTAATATACTGGCAATATACTTATAATATACACGCAAGATACAAACGATTTTGCATAATATACGCATAATATACTTGGTTTTTGACACTGTTTTAGAATATTTATACAGTAAAAGGGAGGCATGACCTCCCTTAAATTTTGTTGACTTCATCAATAAGCTGTTGTGTGGTTTTATGTGTGTACACTCCCTTTGTGACATTGTTTTTCATGCTGTGACCCATTATGAGTTTGATGCAAACCTCATTCGCTCCGGCATCATCCATGAGAGATGCGAACGTGTGCCGGCCATCATGGGGAAGATGTTTCATGTTGAGCTTATTCATAACTGTATTGAAATTCGCACTAACATAGGAACCGTATGTGTAGTGATTGCCATATTTGTTGTTTACCAGAAATCTACGGTTGGCATCGTACCGGTTCTTTACGAGAGGCAGGATTTTGTCTGCAATAGGAATAACTCTGTCTGTTCCGGCTTCTGTTTTCATTCCTCCAATCATATATTGTTCGTCCAGATGCACATTATCCGTGGTTATCTCTAACAGTTCGGTAGGACGCAGACCTGTATAGATTGTAATGAGGATGAGGTCAACATTGTTTACCACATACAGTTTGCTCCACAAGGTTGCAATCTCCTCATTCGTGTATCTGCTATGAATCTGTTCTTCCGGGTTTACCCATGAGTAAACAAAAAACTGTGACAGATCTTTTTCTATATAGTTGTTCATCAGGGCGTACTTGTACAGATTATTGAGAACGGTTCGGATATTAGAAACGGTGGAATTTGATTTACAGGTCCATTTGTTGATACATTCCTGGACTTCATCAGTCCGCAGAGCATTAAATTTCTTGTGGTGCAGATCGGACAGATGATTAAAGGCAATTTCGTAGTTTCTCCATGTGTTTGAAGATATTTTGTCCGGCAGAGCTTTCCTATAATTTTTCCACTTCCCGTACATCTCTGCAAATGTGGGAGTCTCGGCATATCTGATGTGCTCCGCAACGACATCCGCATTATTCAATTCAGATAAGTAAGAGTATGGCTTGCCAACAAGGATTATTTGATAATCATTTATTGAATAGTCAGACGGCTATCCCGACCCGTGCAAACCGGGCGAACTTAAAACAGCGAAGCCAAATAGTAGCGAAAGCGAAGGAAGTGTGGCGTAAGCATTATTTATGAAGAGAATAACAGGTCTTATGAAAAACATCTGTACCATGAAGAACGCATTAAACGCATACCAAAAAGCGAGGCGGTGCAAAAGGTACAGACCGGAGGTTTTGGAGTTTGAAGCAAACAGAGAGGAATATCTCGGCAAAGCCATTCGGGAATTGGAAAGTTTGACATATACTCCTGGAAAGTACAAGGTATTCAAAGTTTGGGAACCCAAAGAGCGTATAATCATGGCTTTGCCATTTTACGATAGGGTTATCCAACATATGATTGTCAATTACATAGAGCCGATATTTGAGCATCAGTTCATCTACCATTCCTACGCTTGCAGAAAAGGGAAAGGTGCTCACAGAGCCAGCAAGCAGTTGACAAGGTGGTTATATAATCTGGAAGTTGTGCAAGGTAAATCAGTCTATGTACTGAAAGCCGACATACACCATTACTTCCAGAGCATAGACCACAAGGTTCTGAAAAGAGAAATTAGAACCTACATTAAAGACAAGGACTTACTCGTAATCCTTGACCGGATAATAGACCATAATGGGATATTCCCGGATGGTGTCGGCATACCGGTTGGAAATCTTACGAGCCAACTATTTGCCAACGTGTATTTACACCGATTGGATATGTTCGTAAAACATACACTTCATGCAGAACACTACATGAGATATATGGATGATTTTGTGATTATATCAGAGGATCTTGAACAGTTGAAACGGTGGGAGAAACAGATAGAAATATTCCTTGCGGATGTTCTTAAATTACAATTAAATCCAAAAACAACCATTGTTTATGCAAAGAACGGAGTGGATTTTGTTGGATATAGGCATTGGAACTCTACGAAGAAAATCAGAAAGGATGCTATGCGTAGACTGAAACGCCTTATGAAGAATTTCAAAGATGGAACTATCACGGAAGAATTTTTCGACAAATCGTTTACAAGTAGAATTGGTTCGATAAAACACGCCGACACCTATAATCTGGTGCAGAAGATCACCTGTGAAGCAAAGGAGTTAAAGGAAAGTCATGCGTGATGGAAGTTATGTCATTGTAGATAGGCTGTGTGAGGCAACCACACAACTGCTTGAAATAATTAAAAAGCAGGAAGAAATCATTGAGCAGTGCAGAATATCGGATGAACTGCATAAGGAACTCGATGATATGAAAAACGACGTGGATCAGAAGATGGATTTAATTGAGTATGATTTGAGATCATACAGACGGGAGCGTGAAGAATGATAGATTTTATCGTGAAATATTGGATCGAGTTTCTTTTTGGATTGATAATCAGTGGAATGGGCGTGATGGCGAAGCTGATGTACAATCAGCACTTAAAAAACAAAGCCATTGACAAGGGCGTAGAAGCTCTTTTAAGAAATGGTATCGTTCAGACATACAATAAGTGGTCTGAGAGGGGTTACTGCCCCATATACGCACGAGAGAACGCCACAAGGATGTATGAACCTTATCACATACTTGGCGGAAATGATGTTGCGACAGACTTAATCGAAGATCTGAAAGGACTACCGACAGAACCGCAAAAGAAGAAAGAGGGTGTAGAAGATGATACTTAAAATTTTTATAGGTTTCGCTCTCGGTTACATTGCAGCTTGCGTGACATTTTACATCCTGCAGAAAAGAGAGCGTAGGCGGAGAAAAGAGAAGAAAAAGAAAGTAAGCCTGAACACCTATGCAAGGGATTTTCTTTGACATTACGCAGGACAGTAAAGAAAAGTTGTTAGCAAACGAAGAAGTAAAAAGTGTAGGACTTTCCTGTAATATCAAAACAGTGAAAGAAAATTCTAAAGAACTGTCTCTGATTTATTATGATGATGACATGCTTAGTTTGATTCCTGCCTTTGACGGAAAATATCCAGAGAAAGCAAGTGAAATTGCTGTTACAGATGCCTTTTTTGCCAGTGAAAATAAGTCTCCGGAAATCAACGCCATGTGGCGCATGCCTTTTTGGAATACTGCTTGTTTATATTAGTGTTCGTAAACCA
>ENA-UOJD01002108-UOJD01002108.1-human-gut-metagenome-genome-assembly--contig:-P48-NODE-2108-length-17440-cov-8.993960_pt1 | contig 17440 bp, 14 predicted proteins | sample MGYA00242342_ERZ723889 | MGnify/ENA metagenome assembly ERZ723889
GGAATGAGCCATTAATATTTGAAAAAAGCAATATATACTAACTCTTCGGACGGCTAATTTAAAGCACATAATATTAACTACCACTATATAGTCGGTTCATTTTAAAGCACATTTTCAAAAAGGAAAATCAGCCTTACAAACTACAATTTGTTGTAAAGTATTTCAACTATTATTAAATATTATGGTAACTTTATTTTTTCACTCCGTCCCCAAATCCCCCATTGTTTTTTATTTTATAAAGTGATATAATTACAAAACTAAAAAAGAAAAGAGGTAATACATGACAAAATCACAAGAATTATTAAAAAAATACTTTGGATATGAAAGTTTTAGAAATGGCCAAGAAGACATAATAAATCACATTCTCGAAGGGCAAGATTGTTTAGGCATTATGCCCACAGGTGCTGGTAAATCAATATGTTATCAGATTCCAGCAATGATTTTACCCGGAGTTACAATAGTAATTTCCCCACTTATTTCTCTTATGAAAGATCAAGTTGACAGTTTAAATCAAATTGGAATCCCTGCTACATTTATAAACAGCACATTATCATATTCTGACTATTCCCAAACATTAGAAAATATAAAACACAATATTTACAAGATAATTTATGTTGCACCAGAAAGATTAAATTCTGAAACTTTTATATCACTACTAAATAACATTGATATATCAATGTTTACAATAGATGAAGCCCACTGTGTTTCTCAATGGGGTCATGATTTTAGACCTAGCTACAGAGAAATTGCAAATGTTATTTTAAATCTAAAAAAGCGACCAATTGTTAGTGCATTTACAGCTACTGCTACACAAATTGTAAAAGATGACATTATCAATTTACTTCATCTATCTAACCCATTCACTTTAACTACTGGATTCGATAGAGCAAATTTAAACTTCTCTGTAAAAATTCCTGACAACAAAAATAAATTCATATCAGATTTTTTAGAAAAAAATTCTAAAAGCTCAGGAATCATCTATTGTGCAACAAGAAAAACTGTAGATGCCTTGTTTGAAGAATTTGCTAGTTTAGGATATGCTGTTTCTAAATATCATGGAGGAATGAGTGAAAATGCTAGAACTAAAAATCAAGAAGATTTCGTATATGACAGATCAAATATAATGTTTGCCACAAATGCTTTTGGTATGGGAATTGATAAATCTAATATAAGATATGTTATTCATTATAATATGCCCAAAGATTTAGAGAGTTATTATCAAGAAGCAGGTCGTGCTGGGCGTGATGGCGATAATTCAAATTGTATTTTACTTTTTAGTAGAAGTGATATTGTTACAAATAAATTTTTAATAGAGCAAACTCCATCTGAAAATAATCATAAAGTAGAATATGAAAAATTAAATGATATAATAGATTACTGTAATACAGATAAATGCCTTAGAAAATACATCTTAGAATATTTTGGAGAAATTCCCCTATTTGATAATTGTGAAAATTGTAGCAACTGCCTTTCTACAACAGAAATTACAGATATAACAACAGATTCGAAAAAAATATTATCTTGTATTAAAAGGATGCATGAAAGATTTGGCTCTGGTCTTGTAACTGATGTGCTAAAAGGCTCTAAATCTTCGAAAATAAAATCTATGGAATTTGATAAGTTATCAACATATGGCATCATGAGTGAATACTCAAAAGATACAATTAAAGATATAATATATTTTTTGATAACTGAGGGATATATAAAATGTATTGGAGATAAATACCCTATTTTAGTTTTAAATAATTCTGCAAATGATATTTTATTTAAGAATAAACAAGTTTTTATAAAAAGAAAAATTGAAAAGATATCTAAAGCAGAAAAAGGCTCATCTAATGTTTTAACAGATATTGACTATGATGCAAATTTATTTGAAATATTACGTGTTCTCAGGAAAGAAGTTGCTGAAAAAAATTCTATAGCTCCATTTATTGTATTTACTGATGTTTCTTTAAAAGAAATGTGTAAATATTACCCTATAACCAGAGAAGAAATGTTAAGCATAAGTGGTGTTGGTTTTAATAAGTTTGAAAATTATGGAAAAACTTTCATAGATTCAATAAAAAAGTATGTACTAAAAAATAATATAGATTTATCTACATATTCCACAAAACCTGTTTTGTCAAAAAATGATAAAAGTCCATCATCAAATCAGAGCAAAGTTGATACAAAAATGATAACATATAACATGTATCAAGATGGAAAATCAATCAACGAAATTTGTGAATCTCGTGGATTAAAAAGACAAACTATTGAAAGTCATTTATTAAAATGTTTTGAGGAAAATCTAGAAATAGAATTAGAAAAAGATATTCAAATAAATTTTAAAGATGAAATTTATCAAGCTATTGAAAAAATTGGATATGAAAAACTTAGACCTTTAAAAGATATTTTGCCAAATGATTTAACATATTTAGATATTCATTACTTTGTAATTTTGTATAAAAAAGAAATAATAAATAAATTATAAATATTTTATATAAAATTAAGTTTGAGTATATTATTTTATAATATACTCAAACTTCTTATTTTGCAATATATTTTGCAATATTCATTATTTATTTTTTAAATTTAATCTTCTTTTTAGCTATTACAGCTGAAAATATAGATATTCCAATAACTACTAACATTGTAAATGTTTCACCTGTATTAGGATGTTTAGTTGGTGCAACTGTATCATCTGATGGCCAATCTATTTTTACATTTGTCTTATCAGAATCGCCTGTTCCATTTTGATATACTGTTACATCTGTATTTATATCTTCGCCTTTTTTAAATGTTCTAGTTATTTTATGATTATCTGTATTTGGTACTATAGTCCATCCATCTGGAACCTTGTTTGGATCCATTGGTAAATTTGTTTCAATTGTTACTGTTACTTCATTTGTATCTTTTGTTGGAGTTTGTGTGTTATATGTTACATCTATTATTCTAAATGGCCATTTTATTGATACTGTTTGTTCATCTTTTCCTGATTTTGAACCAGTTAATGTAACATTTTCTGTTACTTTTCCGTTATCTGTTGAATTATCATATGTATCAAATTTATACTGTTTTGCAATTATTTTTTTGTTATCTAAATCTGGATAAAACCAACCTTTTTCGTTTGTTGATCCATCATTTTTTAATTCTACTCCATTAACTGCCAAAATCTCTTCATCTGTTTTTGATGTAATTGTTGCTGTTACATCTGCATCTTTTTTTATATCACTTGTATCATAATTAGGCTTAAATGTTCCACTTTCATTAGTTCCACCTACATTTTTATTTCCTATATAAGCTTCATAGCTTAATTCTGTGTCAAATTTATCTGCTTTATTATTAGTAGTTTTATCTGTTATTAAATATACATTTACCTTATAAATTCCATTTTCCTTTTTATTTTCTTGTACATTTGCATTATATCCTAATGCTAAATAATATTTTTTTCCATTCACATTAAATACATAATTTAGTGACTTTGCTAATTGATCTAAAGAATCATAAAAATATGCAATTAAATCTGCTTTTTGCTCTTCGGTAGGATTATAAATTCCTCCTAAATCAGTGATAATTGTCTTTTCTATATTTCTAACATCCTCATCGTCATATTGATTTCCAAATGTATCAACCTTAGAGTCAGATATTGTAGAAATTATTTTTTCCCCATTATTACCTGAAATTATCATTTGCACGCTAAAATCTGATACTGTTCCTTCTTTTGACTCAATGAATTTTTTTGACGCTGTATATATCTTACTCTTATTTAATTCTTCATTCTTAGCAAAAAAAATTGCATGATATGCTAAGAAATTACTAGCGTCTCCTATTTCTATATTATCATCTGCCCATTGGCTGAAATCATATGTTTCTTCTACACCTGCACCATCAAACAATAGTATTTCTTCCTCTTGTTTTTTTACCTTATCAATATCAACGCAATATTTTTCTATCAATTCATTAACATCATCTAAGCGTGCAGCACTATGTGCATAAATCGTTAATAGCTTCGATGCATCATGTGCACTCACTTTTATAATTTTTTCTGTATCTTCTACTGCATTTGATATACATGATATAGCAACTATATTAAAAATCATCATTGCTATAACTATAAAGCTTATAACTTTTATTTTCTTCATAAAATAACTCCCTTCTTTCTTTTGTATTAAATTTATTTTAAATATTTTTTTATTTAAGTCAATATTTTTCAATATTGTAATTGATTTGTAATCGAACTGTAATATTTTTGTAACATATATTATAAGTACTCCAAAATATCAGAATATTTTGGAGTACTTGTATTTTTTATTTGACTCTACTGTGAATATAATTGGTGGAGGTGAGGAGAATCGAACTCCTGTCCAATAATTTTTCCACATAAACTTCTCCGAGTGCAGTTTGTTATCAAATTTCCCTTACAAATAAGTTAACAAACAAACTTATTTATAAAGTAGCTATAAATTACCCACTATTTCCATAGCAAGAAATAGGTTTGTTTCCCACTAATTCGTCGCCTTATTCTAAAACGTGGGCATTAAAGATAAGACGTCGCCGCAAACTAGGCAGCGTATGCTAATTCGTTATTATCAGCGTTTATATTTAATTTTGCTTTTTTATAGTGGCCAAAGCAACCATCCACTACTCGCTATTTATACTTCTAAATTACTGTCGAAACCATTACACCCCCATGTATAAAATCTATTTATTATTATACAGTATTCAATTATTTTTAGCAATGGAAAGTTCTTAAAATTTATGAAAAAAAGATTACATTCAATTAATAATAAACAAAATATAAATTTACAAAAAAGAAACGTGCTTAAAATATATTTTAAGCACATTTCTATATATATTTTATTCTGGTTCTACTAAACCAAAGTTAATTCCATCTTTTAATCTAAAAATTACATTAACTTCTTCTGTATCAGCATTTACAAATGTTAAAAACATATTATTTGAATCTTGTAATTTCATTTTTGCATCTTCTACACTCATTGGTCTTACTTCATAAAATGTTGTTTTTAAAACTTCTTTTTCTACTTGATGATTTTCTTGGTTAAAACTAATGAATTCTTGCTCTTTTATAGACCCTGAAGTCATTTGTTTTTCTTTTTTTGTTTTTGTCTTTCTTATTTGACCTTCTATAATATCAATATCTTTATCTATAGATGCATATAAGTCTTTTTTTTCTGTTACAGCTCTATAAACATTTCCATTTATATTAGCAGAAAGCTCAGCAACTTGCTCTTTTCCTTCTGTTTTTATTGTTGCTTTTACTTCTAGTTCTTCTTCTGTGTATTTTTGTAGTCTTTCACACTTTTTTTCAACATACTCTTTAATTGCTTCTGTTGCTTTTAAATCTTTTCCCGTTATTTTTATGTTCATAAAAACCACTCCTTCCTAGTATCTTTTGTTTGTATATGCTGTACTTTCATTATATATTCTTTTATATATTTTTTCAAGTAATTTCCAATTTTATTTTTCAAGATTTTAATTATTACCAATATTTTTATTTTTTTTTGCACACTTATTTACTTATGTAAGTTATATATGATATAATATGTAAACTAAAGGAGGTTGTAAATTTATGAATAGAGAGCTTATTATTTTAAATGATTCAACTCAGATGATTAACAAAACTATTATAAATAAATTAATTACCGAAATTAACACACTAAAGATTACTAAATCTATGAAACAACTATTATTAATAGCATCTTTGAATTTACTTTCTTCTATAAAAACTACCAAAGGATTAACTTATCAACTAGAAAATTTTAGAAATCAAGGAAAAATATATCCTGAAAAGACAAAAAGCAAATATATAAACAATATATTAAAAGATATAAAAAAGATGTCTGTATCTGATTTCACCAATAATATAAATAATTTAATTAATTTTTTAAATACAAATAATATTACTATAAAAATTTAATTGATAAATATAATAAATAAAAAAAGCACACCACATGTAAAAATAAACATCTGGCGTACTTTTTTATTTATATACTATCTTTTTTCGAATTTATTATTTTATATGTAATTTTAGTCATAAGCATCAAATATGCCAATGCAGTAAAAAATCCTGCTATTACATCACTTGCATAGTGAACTCCAAGATATACTCTACTGAAACAAATTGCAATTGTAATAATTCCTAATAATATTCCTGTAGTCCATTGAATTTTATTATTTTTCACATTTTTAAATATCAAATAAATTATTAGACCATAAAATGCTGTGCTTACCATAGAATGCCCTGATGGAAAACTATATCCAAGCTCACTTATTATTCTATATCCTTCTGGTCTAGGCCTTTGAACAATATTTTTTAATAATAAATTTAATATAGTTATAATCACTAAATTTGCAGTTATACATATTCCTATTTTTTTATTTCTTACAAATATTAGAGAAGCAAAACTTACTGATAATAATGCAATTGCACTTCCTAAATTAGTAATTATTTTCATAATTGGTGTTATCCATTTATTTCTTAAATTCATTATAATTGAATAAGCAATTGTATCGCATTTCATTATTTCTCCGTCAAATACATCTTCTAATATAGCTATTACTACTATTATTGAAATTGAAGCTATTATAATTCTTTTATTTTCTATTATAAAATTTTTTATTTTTTTCATAATTGCCTTTCTTTTATTTTATCTATTCATTAGTCTTAAAATATTCTCCTTATTGTCCATAATTGCATTATAACCTATTTGTATACATTTATCTATATCATTAATTTCCATTAAACTAGTTCCTTTTGCATCTATTTCTATTGCTAAATCAGACTCTTTTTGTGCTTCTAATACATCTTTTAATGAAAATATATCTACAGTTCTAAGTAGTATACTAAGAATATTCTGATTTTCCATATCATAATCATCTAATTTAAAACTTAGACCAATTGTAACATCAGCTCCCATATCTTTTAATACCTTTACTGGAAGGTTATCTTTGGTTCCACCATCAATAAAATTATATTTATCAAATTTACTTGTTGTAAAAATTCCAGGAAATGCCATACTTGATCTTACTGCTTTTCCTATTGAAATATCATATATATAGTCTATATTATCGTTTTTCAAATTATAATTTTTAGACATAAAAATACACTCTTTTGTTGAGATTGTATCAACAGTTGCTATTGCTAAAGGTATTTTAATATCACTTATATTTTTACAATTCTTTTCTTCTGCTGCCTTTTGAATTAAATTTTCTACTCTTTCTCCAGATATTAGCCCTTCTAATTTTAGCTGCTTTTTAGTCAAATATGTTCCTACTGATGATATTATTGGCTTTTTGGGTATCTTTATTATACCTTTATATGATTCTACAATTATTTTTTTAATCTCATCACAATCACAACCTATAGCATATAAAGTTGCTGCCATACTTCCTGAACTTGTTCCTGATATATAATCTAATTTTACTCCTAATTCCTCAAATGCTTTTAATGCCCCTATATATGCAACTCCTTTTAATCCTCCACCTGCTAAGGCAACTCCTACTTTCATTGTTTCCTCCATTATTTTATTGTTTTATGTCGATTATGATAATGATGCAGTACAAATTTCAAAAATTAGAATATTTTACATTTACTTGCGTACATTATCAACTATACTTTTACTACTATCGACACATTTTTTATTATACCTCTATCTATTATTTTTGTCTATTTATTGGAATAAATATTTTAAATAAAATAAAAACCATTTTATTAACTTTGCATTTTGCTTAAAATATTTCTAATGCGTTAACCATCTTTTTATGCATGAAAAAAATATAAAAGAGTGAATACAATTCACTCTCTTATCCTTATAAATATTTTTTTAAAGTTTCAACACTATCTTCCTGCATTGCCACAAAATCATTTAATATTTGTCTTACATTTTGATTTAAATCATTATCTTGGTTTTGGTTTTGTAACCTTACCCCCTCTATTATTCCCATATTTGTACCTTGTACTAATAATTCAGATATTTTTTCATTACTTTGATCTTTCATTGTTTTCATTTGAATTCCATACCATGTCATTGCTTTATTCATTGCATTTGTAGAATGTGGTGCTTTTATGGAATAATTATTATATTCTTCTGCTACTCTATCTGATATATTTTTATATTTTCTGTATTCTCCATCTAAAACTTGTTTAAATCTTTGGTCCCCTACTTTATCATATACAAACATAATTGCATCCATTCCCATTGTTGCTCCTTTGTTAATTTCATCTAAAACATTTACATTATTATCCATAAATTTCCTCCTAATTTTTATTTTTCAAAAATAGTATGTTCATTTTTTTTTATTTTATTTATAATTTTGTTTATTTTTCATTATATTGACAATTTTACATATGTATGTTATTATGTATAAACAATAATTTTGAAGGAGGATGCATTCTTTATGATTGGCATTCATATTTTTTACGACCGTAGCACTCAATTTTGGATTGAGATTCGGTACAATTCATATATTGCAGAAAAAATTGCTGAACAGACAAAGAGCATAGCAACAAATTTTACCAAACAGCTTTGTAGTCAAGATCTCAGATTCTATGTATCTGATAATTCAGTTATTTTTTACAATTATGATAACAAAAATTATGAATCTGTTTTCAATAAAACAGATAATCAGGTTCTCCACGGTTTCTGCGGGCTAAACGGTATCCAAACCTCATTAATATGTGAGCGTATCTACAATATTGGAAATCTAATCAATGAGCCCATTCGTCTTGAATACAATAAACATATTATTGCTCTTGATAATCTCAAAGGGCTTCTTGGAAATTTCAGACGATAAATTTCATTTTTTCAATATGAGGATAATCTTGTTTGTACAAGTTTATCCTCATATTTTTATTCAAAATTTACTATTTCCAATCAGCCAACTTTTGCCTTCTTGACATTTTATCTTTTAATTCTATATTCTGCATTCTAGCTTTTAACAATTCCTTTCTTCCTTCTGCACTTTTTGTGTATATAAGTTCTACTTTGCCAATTTTCTTCATCCAAATATTTACAAAACTTTGTGCATTTTCTTTGTTATTTGAAAATACTTTTGGTATATTATAATACCTTGAAATATTATTTCTTTTTGTAGAAATTATATATCTTTGGCTTTCTGTTTTTGAAAAAATCTCTGTTAAACATGAAATAAATAAATTACTTTCTTGCAAAGATGCTCCTTCTATCCATGCAGATACTTTTTGATTAGAGCTTTCTGTTTTTATTTTTATTTTTGATAATGGCGTTTTAATTGATCTATATTTAACTAATGCCTCTAATAACACATCTGATATTGCTTTTACTGTCTCTGATGAATTAGATAATCTTTTTATTCTTCTTACTTTAGCAATTATATATATTACTAATCCCACTTCTACTAAAAATGTTAAAAATCTTGGTATTATACCAATAAAGAAAACTAACAATAAAATTACAGCTACTATTATACAAATAATTAAATTTTTAGAAACAAGCCAATCTGAGCTAAATGGCTCTATGTCTTCCACTTCTAGCTCTTCTGTCATTTGCATATTATCAGATTTATTTTCAACTGCATTTTGCCAATTTTGAAACATTTTTGCTCTATCATTAGAATTTTGTGCCATAAAAGAATTCAAATTATTTACCTTTTCCTCCGTATATGGACCATCAAAATTTCCTAATCTACCCAAACCACTTGAAACATAGGAATTATTATATCCAATTCCTGTAAACGATTCGAATCTTCTTTTTAATAGATTTAAATCTGCATTTTCTATATTAGATTTTCCATCTAAGCTATCACAAACACATACTAAATGCCATATGTTTGCAGTTTTATTTGGATTAGGATTTACTCTAATCGCTCTACCTCTCATTTGATTTGATAACATATATGATCCCACAAATGTTGCTAAAATCAAGCTATTTATACTTGGTTCATCCCATCCTTCTCCTAATAAAGATTTTGTTCCAACTATTAAATTTAATTCCCCTACTTCAAATAATTTAGAAATACAATTCATTACATCATTTTTCATAGTTTCTGGCATATCTACTTCTATATAATTTTCATTCATTGCAAAAGTTTTAAATTTTAATTTATCAGCATTAATTCCTCTTGAATAGCATAATCCGTATAAATTTTCTGCTTTAGATTTTGGTATTACAAATAAGCTTCCTGTAAGAACTGCCATATTTAATGTAGGCTTTTCATTTGTTATCATTTTGAATATAGGAAGCACACCTATTTTATCTATTTGTATGTTTTCTGTTGTAGCATATTCTTTACGTATATAATCTGTTAATATAACCATTCTCATATCTTGCCCTAAATTATTACGCTCTATATCAATAATTTTAGATATACTATTTAATTTTCCTAAACTATTTACAAAATATTTTTGAATTGTTTTATTATCCACTAAAGAAACATTTTTCTTTTCTATTGCACCTATTTGATTTAATCTTTTTTCATATTGAGATAAAACTTCTTCGTAATTTTCATAATTTTTTCTATCATTTATTAATACATTTTTTAATAAAATTTCAAACCAAGATAAATCAAAATTTGGAATTTTTTTATTATGCCCTAATATACTAATATTTGCTCTTCCTACATCTTTATTTGCATGATTTAAAAATACTAACATACTGCTGTAATATTCTGGATTTTCTAGTATTTCTTCTTGATATTGATTAGGACTTTGTATAAATTTATGGTTATATATTGCATTTATAAAATTAATATCATTTTTCATCTCATCAATAATTTCATTTAGTTTTATATCATATTTTTTTATATTTTCTATTTCATTAGCTGTTGGATAATTAAAGTAAATATAATCTTGGTGTGGACATAGATTTTTAGCTTTTACTAGCTCTGGTACAGAAATTTCGGCATCTATTTCTCCGCATAATGATACATAATTTGCCCATATATTTGGCTCTACATCATATGGTGGTGTTGCTGTAAGAGCTATTAATTTTATATCCTCTAAAGCTGCTACCACATCATTTAAGCTTTTCCACCATTCACTTTTTAAATGATGTGCTTCATCTAAAACAAGAGTTGTTATTTTTTTAGATTTTAGCTCTTTAATTATGTCATAACTTTTTATTTCTTCTTCTGTAACAAATTCTTCTTCTTTATCTATTACATCATCTGTATCTTCTACTTTTTCGTTGATTCTTTTTCTTTTATATGCATAGTGTAGTGCTTGGTATGTTACTACATTAAAATATTTTAAATCATATATATCTGTACTAATCCAATCAGGTACTTCTTTTAAATCTGTAAATGATGATAAAAATTTTGTAATCCATTGTTTTTTTATTGTGACTGTTGGTGCAAAAATTATTACTGGACTTGCTAATCTTCTTGCAATCTCCAAACCTAATATTGTTTTTCCTGAACCTGGTGCTGCTACTATGTTTATTTTCCCATCTTTTAAATACTTATCTGATTCTTTTAATACTCTATCTTGGTATGGTCTCCACGGATATTTAAATTTTATTGTGTTATCAAACATATTTTTCTCCTTTGTATTTTATTTTTAATATTCTACTTTCATTAAAAATAGTCCGCTAGGTGGCAAAGTTTTGCCAGCAAGTTTTCTATCTCCTTGTTTTATTATTTCTGGAATTTCTTCTGGGTTAGTTTTTCCCATTCCCACGTCTACTAGTGTTCCTGCAATTATTCTTACCATATTATATAAAAATCCATTTCCCGTTAATTCTATATAAATTCGATTTTCATCAGCTTTTTTTACTTCCGCTAAATATATTTTTCTTACACTACTTTTGCTACTTGTCCCACTAGCTTTAAATGCTTTAAAATCATGCTCTCCTTCAAAATATGTTACTGCTTTTTGCATTGCTTCAATGTTCAATTTTATTGGCATATGATATTCAAAATTTCTGTATATTGCACTTTCACATTCATTATTATTAATTATATATCTATAAGTTTTTCTTTTACATGTATATCTGCTATGAAACCTTTCGTCTACTTCTTCAGCTTTTTTTATTCTAATTGATCTTTTAAGTTTGGTGTTTAATGCTACAGCGAATTTTTCTATTGGAATACTTTCATTATTTGTTTTAAAATTTGCAACTTGTCCTAAGGCATGAACTCCTGCATCTGTTCTTCCTGATGCAATTAAATCAATATTTTCCTCTCCTGTTATTAATTCTATTGCTCTTTCTATTTCTCCTTGAATATTTAGCTTATTTGGTTGTTTTTGCCATCCATTAAAATCTTTTCCATCATATTCTATTGTTAATCGTATATTTCTCATTTCTTACTCCCTTTTTTTATTTTATAGTATTATATAAGATTTTATGTATTTTTAAAAGATATAACGCCAAAATCTTTCTAATTCCTATATAATGTAATTCAATAGGAACAGAGCAAAAAATTAAAGTTGTCAAAACTCTCCGTCTATTGAATCTTATGACAACTTTAATTTTTTGCCCCGTCCCCAAATTTTATTTATTTTTATTTTTGATTTTCTGTGTAATTTTTTTTACACGATTTGGCTTTGTATTATACTTTTCTGCAAAATCTTTTATTAAAATTTGTTTTAACGTTTCTGCTTTAATATCTACTAATAATACACCATTTCTTGCAAGAGAAATTTTACCTGTTTCTTCTGATACAACAATTGCAACACTATCAGATTCTTTGGAAATTCCAAGTGCAGCTCTATGTCTTGTCCCTAGCTCCTTTGCTATATCTTGATCACTAGCAAGTGGTAAAATACATGCTGCTGCAGTTATTCTATTACCTCTAATTATAACAGCTCCATCATGTAATGGAGTATTTGGAACAAATATATTTACTAATAGTTGTGGTGATATTTCGGAATTAATCATTACACCAGACTCTATTATTTCTGTTATTTTAATATCTTTTTCTAATACAATTAATGCTCCTGTATGGCTTTTAGCAAGTTCTGTTACCGCTATTACAATTTTATAAATATCTTCTTTTGTTTGAACATATTTATCTTTTTCAATTCCTATGAATCTTGCTAATTTATTTGACCCTAGTTGTTCTAATGCTCTTCTTAGCTCTGGTTGGAAAATTACAATTAATGCAATAACTCCATAAGATAAAAATGAAGTTAATATGTAATTAATAATACTTAATTGTAAAATAGAACTTAAAGCCGTTAAAATAATATATAAAAATATACCTTTTAATAATTGCCTTACTCTTGAATCTTTTGATGCTTTTATAAATTTATACAATAAAAATACTACAATTGAAACATCTAGAATCATTGGTATTAATTTTATTGGATATTTATATAATTCGTTTATGTAACTTAATATATGCTCTTGATAATATGTATTTAAATTTATTATAAGATTATCAAACATACTGCTCCTCCGATTATTATTTGAAATTTTATGACATTCCTTGAAATTCATTATTTTTTCTAAAATAATAGTGGGCTTGATATTATTTTCAAGCGCCACTAATTCTTTAGTAAAATCTATCTTATAAAATATGACACTACTGTTGCTGCTAAAGATGCTACCATTAAAAAAGCTAAAATTCCAGCTACTATTCTTACTCCAATTTTATTTCCTGAATTATGTTTTCTTTTTTCAACTTTTTCTTTCATTTTGAAGTCCTCCTTAGTTAATTTATAACTAATATTATGTTAGCACATAAATATACTTTTTTCAACAAAAATTTTAAGTTTTTATTTTCTTAATGTAACTCCACATTTATTTTCAACAGTTGTAATAATCTTTTCAAATATTCCATTAATTTCTTCATCTGTAAGAGTCTTTTTAGAATCATTAAATGTTAATGAATATGCTATTGATTTTTCATTTTCTCCAACATTTTCTCCTGTATATACATCAAATACTTCTATATTTGTTAATAAACTTCCTCCAGCTTTTTTAATTACTGTTTCTATTTCTTTTGATGTTTTATTTTTATCCATTACAAATGCTACATCTTTTTTTACATTTGGAAATTTAGATATTTCTTTGTATTTCATTTTTCCTACTCTTTTTGATAGTAATTTATCTAAATTTATTTCCATTACATATACGTTTTCTTTACATATTGATGGATGTATTTTTCCTACTATTCCAACACTATCTCCATTAACATTTATTTCAGCTGTTTGTCCTGGATGGAACTCATTTGGTATATTTTTTGGAAGTAATAAGCTGTATCTATTTGCATATCCTAAATATTCTAGTAATTCTTCTACTACACCCTTCATTATATAAAAATCTACATTTGCTTTATTTCCTAATCCTAAATAATATTCACCAGTCATAAGAGCTACTATTTTTTTGTTTTCACCATATTCTTTTCCTTTTTTGAAGAAACCTTTTCCAATTTCAAAAATAGATATATCTTTATTTCCTCTTGCTTTATTATATTCATATATTTTCATCATTGATGGAATCATACTATATCTTAATGCATTTCGCTCTTCTGCCAATGGATCTAATAATTTTACAACTTCAAATTCATCTGTTGTATATTTTTTACATTCTTTGTCATTTATAAAAATCATAGATAATGTTTCATTTAATCCCAATGAAACCATTTTATTACGTATTCCTCTTGTAGTTTTGTCATAACTTCCTTGTTTTACTGGTAATGTAGGTAGTTTTCCTTTTATATTATCTACTCCATAAATACGTCCAACTTCTTCAATTAAGTCTTCTTTAATAGATATATCTAATCTTCTTCTTGGAACAGATACTATTACTTTTGTATCATCTGCTTCATATTTAAATCCTAATCTTGTAAATACATCTAAAATATCTTCATTTGAAATTTCTGTGCCCAAAACATCTACTATATTTTTATAAGTAATTTCTACTTTTTTATCATCTTTTATAGTTGTATCATATTTACACATTCCTGTTATTACTTTTCCATCTGCATATTTTTCTAATAATGCACATGCTCTTTCCATAGCCATATATGTTCTGTTTGGATCTAAGCCTTTTTCAAATCTATTACTTGCTTCACTTCTTAATATTTTTTTTGAAGTTTTTCTTACTTTTACTCCATCAAATATTGCTGATTCTATTATTATATTTTTGGTTTGTGGAACAACTTCTGTTTCTAATCCGCCCATAACTCCTGCTAAACCTACTGATTTTTGTTCTGTTGCTATTACTATATCGTTTTCATCAAGTGTTCTTTCTACATTATCTAAAGTTGTTAATTTTTCTTCATTTTGTGCCATTCTAACTACTATTTTATTTCCTAAATTATCTGCATCATAGAAGTGTAATGGTTGACCAAGCTCTAACATTACGTAATTACTAATATCTACAACATTATTTATTGGTCTTATTCCACATGCCATTAATCTATTTTTTATAAATGCTGGACTTTCTTTTATAACAACACCTTCAACTTTTTTTGCTAAAAATAAAGAGCAATTATCTGTTTTGATATCTATTGAAAATGAATTATTTATATCTTCGCCTGTTTGGTTATATTTTAAGTCTACATCTTTTACTTTTTTATTATAAATTGCACCTATTTCATATGCCAATCCTAATGTGCTTAGTAAATCTCCACGATTTGCTGTAAGTTCAAAATCTATAACTTCATCGTCATATCCTAAATATTTTACAGGATCTTCTCCTATTACTGCATCTTCTCCTAATTCACAAATTCCATCTTTATCTGCTTGAGTTAAGAATTTGTTATCTAATCCAAGCTCAGCTATAGAGCACATCATTCCATTTGATTCTACTCCACGAATTGCTCCTTTTTTTATTGTTATGTCATTTGGAAGCTCAGCACCTGGAAGTGCTACTATTACTTTTATTCCAGCTCTTGCATTTGGTGCACCACAGACAATTTGTAATGTTTCATTTCCTACATCTACCATGCATACATGTAAGTGATCAGAATCTGGATGCTCATCACAAGTTTTTATTTGTCCTATTACTAAATTTGTTGCATTTATAAATTTTTCTGCCATATCATATTCATTACCAACTCTTGTCATATCTTCAGCAATGGTTTTTATATCTAAATTATCATCTAAATCTATATAATCTTTTATAAAATTTCTACTTAATATCATAATTACTTAAGCCTCCTGTCTATCAAATTGTTTTAAGAATCTTACATCGTTTGTATATAAATAGCGCACATCTGGTATTGCATATTTAAACATTGTAATTCTATCTAATCCTGGACCAAATGCGAAACCTCCCCATTCTTCTGGGTCATAACCACTCATTTTTAATACATTTGGATGTACCATTCCAGCAGCAAATACTTCAATCCATCCTGTTTTTTTGCATAAAGGACAGCCTTTTCCTCCACATTTAAAACATGTAACATCAACTTCATATGATGGCTCTGTAAATGGGAAATAACTTGGTCTGAAACGTAATTCAGAATTTTCTCCTAACATTTTTTTTGCAAATACTTCTAAAGTTCCTTTTAAATCCGCAAGTGAAACGTTTTTATCTTTTTTATCAATTACTAGTCCTTCAACTTGTGCAAATTGTGGTGAATGTGTTGCGTCATCTTCTCTTCTATATGTTTTACCTGGGCATATTATTCTAATAGGCTCTTTTCCACCTTTTTGTTCCATTACTCTTGCTTGCGCTGAAGAAGTTTGTGTTCTTAATAAATGCTCATTTGTTATATAAAAACTATCTTGCATATCTCTTGCAGGATGCCCTTCTGGTAAATTTAATTTTTTAAAGCAATATTCATCAGTTTCTAATTCCGGTCCTGATACTACATCATATCCCATTGAAACAAATAAATCTTCAACTTCCTCAATAACTAGATTCATTGGATGTTTACTTCCTCTTATTGCTTTTTTACTTGGTAAAGTAATATCTATTTTTTCGCTTTCTAATTTTTTATTTAATTCTATTTGCTTAAAATATTCTTCTTTTTCAGAAATTACCCCCTCTAATTCATCTCTAACAACATTTACTAAACTACCAATTACTGGTCTTTCTTCTGGAGATAAAGCTCCCATTCCTCTTAATACAGATGTAAGCTCTCCTTTTTTTCCTAAATATTTTACTTTTAAGTCTGCTAAATCTTTAAGAGCAGAAACTTTTTCGATTTCTTCTTTAGCGTTTAATTTGATTTGTTCAATTTGATCTTTCATTAATTATCATTCCTTTCTCTTGGTGGAACCCCTGAACTTTGGGAACGTTCCTTAAAGTTCTCTCCTAAATTTTATCTTTCAAAAAAAGTCATTCATCCTAATAATAGGACGAATGACTTTAGTTTCATCGTGGTACCACCTAAATTTATATATAATGTTATTTATATACCTTATAATAGTTCTAACGTGACAACCGCACATATCTACTTTTGTTCAATATGTAACCTAAAAAGTGAAATTTCATATATATTATATTTATGAGCTCTCAGCTATCACTCATTCTCTGTAAAATATTTTTTGTATATATTACTTTGCTTT
>ENA-UOJD01002121-UOJD01002121.1-human-gut-metagenome-genome-assembly--contig:-P48-NODE-2121-length-17367-cov-8.820125_pt1 | contig 17367 bp, 14 predicted proteins | sample MGYA00242342_ERZ723889 | MGnify/ENA metagenome assembly ERZ723889
CCGCGCCGATCGCAAAGCGCGCGTCGCGCTCGTAATAGTCCTCGACGTTTACATTCCCCCTGATGTTCCCCTGACCTGCGACATAGTCCTGCACACAGGGATTCGTCACTTTGTTGATCTTGCCGCTGAAAACAAACACGGCGGCAAGGACGAGGACGGAAAGGATCGCCAGTTCTGATTTTTTCATAAGTGCTGCCTCCTGTCGGTTGTCATTTTGCGGCAAAGCGCCTTGTTTGATTTCACTCTATCACGGGGCGGCTACAATTGCAAGACAAAACGGCTGCGCCTACGGTTTGTTTACAAATTTCCGGTTGTACGGCGCGCGAAAGCGTGGTAAACTACCTCATAGCAACGAGCGGAGGCGCTGCCGCCGAAGCAATAGACCGGAAAGGAAGAACATACTATGAAAATTGCAATTCCCTGCGAGAATGGCGAAGTGATGCAGCATTTCGGCCATGCCACGGAGTTTACCGTTTACACCATCGAGGATATCAAGCCCATCGAAAAAGAGACCGTCACGTTTGACGATACCGACCACGAGAAGGTCGCGGGCGGGCTCAAATCCCGCGGCGTCGATCTCGTCATCTGCGGGAATATCGGCGAGGGTGCGCACGCCGCCATCGACAACGCGCATATGCTGCTCATTTCCGGCGTGACCGGAAATGCCGACGGGGCGGTCGACAGCTTCCTCCAGGGCAATCTGGAGCTGATGACCGGCGACAGCAGCGCGAGTGCCGGCGGCTGCGGCGCGGGCTGCGGGGCCGGATGCAGTGCATGCGGCGGTGGCTGCGGTGGTTGTGGCGGCGGCTTCCACGAGCCGTACGTCGAGACGCGCACGTTCACCGATATCGTCACGCTGACGGAAGATAACTTCCAGACTGAGGTGCTCGACGATCCGGGCCTCATCATCATCGACTTCTGGGCCGAGTGGTGCCAGCCGTGCAAGATGATGGCGCCTGTCTTTGCCGAGCTCAACGGGGAAGAGGACAAGGTCAAGTTCTGCAAGGTCAACGTCGACGAGCAGCCGAACCTCGCTTCGATGTTCGGTATCGACTCCATCCCGACGCTCGCCGTCGTGCAGGACCGCCACACGCTGACTGGCATGGTCGGTGTGCACGATAAGGCCGACATCAAGGCGATGCTGGAGAAGTGCAAGGCATGAGAATTCGATACAACGAAGACGCGGAGGTCGTCGCCCGCCTGCGCGCCGCGCTCTTAAAGCGCGATTTACAGTGCCCCTGCCGCTTGCAGAAGATCGAGGACAACGTCTGCATGTGCAAGGAGTTCCGCGACCAGATCGCTGACCCCGAATTCGAGGGCTACTGCCACTGCCGTTTGTACTACAAGGAAAAGTAAAAATTGGTTATAGACCTATGGTATTTTACCACACGTCTGAAAAAAGCACCGCCCAAGGCCGGCTCCGCATAAGAAAATATGCGGTTTTGCCTGCACCTTTTTGGCTGAAATACGACCGAAAAAATCTCCCCATACGCCAGTATGGGGAGATTTTTTCAACCGATTTCATCTCAAAAAATCATTGTCAAAACTGCTTCGCACCGTAAAAGAGCAAATTTTGTGCCGAGCCGAGGCGCGGCGGCGCAGGCATGCTGTCGCATGGCAAGACGGCGCAACGAAGGAGTCAGTGCAAAATTTGCCTTTTACGGCGCATGTTTTCTTATGTGGAGCCGGCCAAAACGGTGCTTTTTTATTCCATCAAGCGCTGCATATCCTGCGGGATAGGCGCTGTAAAGTGTAATTTCTGTCCGGTGACCGGCTGGGTGAACCACAGCTCGTACGAGTGCAGCGCGGGGCGGGCGATGAGGGTTTTGTCCTCCGTGCCGTAGAGCCAGTCGCCCGCGAGGGGATGACCGAGGTATGCCATGTGGACGCGAAGCTGATGCGTGCGACCCGTCTGTGGGCGCAGGCGCAGGAGCGTGAAGCGGCCGCTTACTTGCAGAGTCTCGTACTCCGTGAGGCTCGGAAGTCCGTCCGCGCGCACGCAGCGGCGGATGATGGAGCCCTCCGCGCGGCCGATCGGCGCGTCGATGACGCCGTACGGCGGTTCAACTCTGCCGACGGCGACAGCGCGGTACTCGCGCCGCAGATCGCTTGAGTGCAGTGCGCGGCGCAGGCGGTCGTGCACATAGCCATTTTTCGCGGCGATGAGGAGGCCAGAGGTCCCCTTGTCGAGCCTGCTGACAAAGTGCGGCACGCTGCCCTCGCCGAGATAACTCGTCAGCATCGCTGCAAGGCTCGGCGCGGAGGCGTCACCCGACTTCGGGTGCATGGCGACGCCCGCAGGCTTGTTGAGCACGAGCAGGTCGTCGTCCTCGTAGACGATGTCGGGCTTTGCCGCATTTGCGCAGTACAAGTCCTCGCGCGGCGTACGCTCGCTGAGGACGACGCTGACGGTGTCGCCCGCGTGGACGATTGTGTTGACATGGACGCTCTGTCCGTTCAATAAAATGGCGTTTTCGCGCCATTTGAGGCTTTTGAGCAGCGTGTAGGAAAGCTGAAGACTGCCGCGCAGGATGCCTTTGACCATGCGGCCGTCCTCCTCCGGCGTCACGGTGTATGTGAGAATGCGCATGGAAGCCCTCCTTTCCTGAAGTAAACGGCGCGTAAAATTCACACATAGTATACCATCTTCGCACGAAAAATGATATACTGAATCACACTTCGGCGCTGCCGAAAAACAAGCAACAGGAGGGCAATGGCATGGACAAGAGAACCATCTGCCTTTTGAACGATTCCTTTCCGCCCGAGATCGACGGCGTGGCGAACGCCGTCGTGAACTACGCGAAAAACATCACGAAAAGCGGCGAAAACGCCATTGTCGTCACGCCGACAATGCCCGGCGCGGACGACAGCGCGTTCCCATTCCCCGTGCTGCGCTACCCGAGCATCGACACGCGCAAGAAGCTCGGCTACGTGGCGGGCTATCCGTTTTCACCCGAGACCGCGCGCGTGCTGACGGAGCAGAAGGTCGAACTGATGCACACGCATTGTCCCATCACGTCGTGCCTGCTGGCGCGCTCGCTGCGCGCCGTGGTCGACGCGCCGCTCGTGCTGACGTATCACACGAAGTACGATGTCGACATCGCCAAGGCTGTGCGCGGAAAGCTCTTGCAGGAGAGCGCCATTCGCGCGCTGGTGCAGAACATTGCAAGCTGCGATGAGGTCTGGGTCGTGAGCCGCGGGGCGGGGGAAAATCTGCGCTCGCTCGGCTACGAGGGCGACTACATCGTGATGGAAAACGGCGTGGACGTGCCGCGCGGGCGGGTGTCTGACGAGGCCATCGCCGCGGCGACGGGCAGATATGACCTGCCGCAGAACGTGCCGGTCTTTCTCTTCGTCGGGCGGCTGATGTGGTACAAGGGTATCCGCATCATTTTAGATGCGCTGAAAACGCTGCGCGAGAAAAATGTCGACTTCCGCATGGTGTTTGTCGGCGAGGGCGCAGACGGCGCGGAGATCCGCAGCTATGCGGAAGAGCGGAAGCTCTCCGACCGCTGCTTTTTCACAGGTGCGATCTCTGACCGCGAGATCATCCGCGCGTGGTATGGCAGATCCGACCTGTTTCTCTTCCCGTCGACGTTCGACACGAACGGCCTTGTCGTGCGCGAGGCCGCAGCCAGCGGTACGGCGACTGTGATGATCCGAAATTCCTGTGCGTCCGAGGGCGTGGGCGACGGGCGAAACGGCTTTTGCATCGAGGAAAACGCCGCGGCGATGGCGGCAAAGCTCGAAGAGCTCTGCCGCGCGCCGGAGGTGATGCAAGTGGTCGGCGAAAACGCCCAGCGCGAGCTGTACGTTTCATGGGAGACGGCGGTGCAGCGCGCCATGGCACGCTACGAGGTCGTCATCGACAATTACCGCAGCGGAAAATATCCGAAGCGCGAGCGCTTCGGCGACGAGTTTTTCAAAACGCAGGGTGGGCTGATGGAGGCCTTTGCCAGCGTGGGCGAGCTGAGCGAGGAGATCGCCGCGGGGCTGCGCATTGAGCGCGACGAGGCGTTGCAGACCATTGTCCGTTCGCGGCAGGAGCTTCGCGGGCGGTTCGGCGAGACAAAGCCGGAGCTCGCCGAGCGCTACGAGACGATTTTGCAAAAAGTGGACCGCTATTTATGAGAAAAAGACGAGCGAAAATTCGCTCGTCTTTTCTTCTTAATCTTCGTGTTTTGGCTTTTCCGCGGCGAACCACATGTTCCACTGGAAGGAGTACGCCCTACGCGACGCCTCGTCCGCGCAAATTAGACGCACGCGCGACGGCTGTGCGTGCTCATAGCCGTAGTCCATGATGGCGCGCAGGACGCGGTAGGCGGCCTTCAGGTCGCTGTCTGTGCAGGAGAGGGTCAGCGTGTCGCCGTCCGTGAGCGGCAGAAGCTCGGCCGCACGGTCGGAGGAGGGGAGGGCGGCGATGTCGCCGCGGGTGATCTCAACGGTCATGGCAGCCTCCTCAGCGGTTCAGATACGCGCGGCACTTCGCCTCCGCGTCGTGCGCAAGCTGTTCTTCGTCGACTGTGACGAGATGACCGTGGTCGACCGTCACACGGCCCTGAACGACTGTGTAGTCAACGGGTCCGCGCACGCCGACAGTGCCGAGCACGCTTTTGGGGTCAAAGCACGAGCCGACGAGCTCGAGCCTGCGCGAGTCGATCATGAAGAGGTCGCAGCACTTGCCGACCTCGAGCGAGCCGATGTCGTCGCTGCGGCCAAGGATGGCCGCGCTGCCGCATGTTGCCATCTTGAGCACGTCGTAACCGCTGGGGGCAGCTTTGCTGCTGTTCAAACGGTGCAGCAGGAACGCGACGCGCAGTTCCTCCATCAGCGATGAGCCGTCGTTCGAGGCTGAACCGTCAACCGCGAGGCCGACCGGCACGCCGAGCTTCAGCATCTCGGGCACGCGGGCAACGCCGGAGGCGAGCTTCATGTTCGAGATCGGGCAGTGCGCCACGCCGGTGTGCGTCTTTGCCAGCACGCGCAGCTCCTCGTCGTTGAAGTGGATGCCGTGAGCGAACCAGACGTCGCTGCCCGTCCAGCCGAGGCGCTCCATGTACTCGAGCGGGCGGACGCCCTCGCGTGCGAGCATGAAGTGTTCTTCGTCCTTCGTCTCGCACAGGTGGGTGTGCAGGCGCACGCCGTACTCTCGCGCGAGCACGGCGCTCTCGCGCAGAAGGTCGGCAGACACGGAGAACGGCGAGCACGGGGCGAGCGCAACGCGGTGCATCGCGCCGAACGACTTGTCGTGGTATTTCTCGATGACACGGGCAGAATCGGCCATGATCTCGTCGACCGTCTGCACGACGCTGTCGGGCGGCAGGCCGCCGTCCTTGACAGAGAGGTCCATACTGCCGCGCGAGGCGTACATGCGCGCGCCGATCTCGTCCGACGCGGCAAACTGCGCGCCAATGAGGTCGCCCGCGCCCGCAGGGAAGACATAGTGATGGTCGAAGCAGGTCGTGCAGCCGTGCTTCATCAGCTCGCCAAGGCCCGTGAGCGTCGAGAGGCGGATGACGTCCTCGTCGAGGTTTTTCCAGATCTCATAGAGCGTTTTGAGCCAGTCGAAGAGCTCCATGTTCTGTACTTCCGGCAGGTTGCGGGAAAAGACCTGATAGAGATGATGGTGCGTGTTGACAAGGCCGGGGTAGCAGAGCATGTGGCTCGCGTCAATCACCTTTTCCGCCTCCTGCGGCAGATTTTTACCGATCGCGCGGATGAATCCATCCTCAGCATACAGATCGACGTTTTCATAAACCGTGTCCGCGCCATCACACGACACCAGCGAACGAATGTTTTGAATGAGCAGAGTAGACATAGCAATACCTCTTAGACCCGCGCCAAACGCAGGCAGATTTAGTGAAAAATAGCAAGAAGCGCATTTTGCTGCCTCCAGCGGCAAAACAGCTCAAAAGCCTCGCAGAGTTTCACGCCGCGCACGGCGTGAAATAAATTGGAATTCGTCGCGGAGGACGACATGCGCGCTCTATTTTGCGCCGCGCACGGCGCAAATAAATTGAAATCCGTCGCGGAGGACGACATGCGCGTCCGCAGCGACACTTTGCAGCGATTGGAGCGGTGAGCGACAAGCGCTGAAACTTGTCTAAAACAAAAGCACCCATCGGGTGCTTTTGTTTTAAGATTTATCTCTCTTCGCGGAAGTAGCTCAGACCCAGCGATGCGGGCGGCTGATCCTCGCGCTTCTTGCGCAGCGACACGATGATCAGAACGACCAGCGTGACGACATAGGGGAGCATCTTGTAGAGCTCCTTGATGGCAAGGTTGGTGCCGGTGGGGATGAAGATATAGAGGATGTAGAACCCGCCGAACAGGATGGAGGCCAGCACGCTGACGTTCGGACGCCAGATCGTGAAGATGACGAGCGCGATGGCGAGCCAGCCGCGGTCGCCGAAGGCGTTGTTGGACCAGACGCCGCAGGCGTAGTCCATGACGTAATACAGGCCGCCGAGACCCGCGATCATGCTGCCGATGCAGGTGGCGAGGTATTTGTACTTCGTCACGTTGATGCCGGCTGCGTCCGCCGTCGCTGCGCTCTCGCCCACGGCGCGCAGGTGAAGACCCGTGCGGGTGTGCTTGAGGAAGTACGACGCGAACAATGCGATGACGATGGCGAGGTAGGCAAGGAAGCCGTAGGACAGGAAGACCTGACCGAACCAGCCGCCGACATTCAGGGATTTGCTGAAATAGGCGCTCGTCGCGCTCAGCGCGATGGAGGGGACTTCGCTGTCGGTCAGCTTGATGAGCGAGCCGCCGAAGAAGTTGCCGATGCCGACGCCGAACGTCGTGAGCGCAAGACCCGTGACGTTCTGGTTGGCGCGCAGCGTAACGGTCAGCAGGCAGTAGAGAAGGCCCATCAGAAGCGAGCCCAAAAGCGAGCAGAGCATCGGGATACCGATGGCGAGGAACGCGTTCATGTCGGCAGCCGGGGTGGACTGCTCGTAGAAGAACGCGCCGATGACGCCGCAGATACCGCCGACGTACATCACGCCCGGAATGCCGAGGTTCAGGTTGCCGGACTTTTCCGTTAGGATCTCACCGGTGCTGCCGTAGAGCAGGGGAATGCCCTGCATGACCGCACGGGGAAGAAAAGCAGTTAGATCAAATATCATTGCTTCACGCCTCCTTCTTGCTCTTGCGCAGGCTGACCTTGTAGCTGATGAAAAACTCGCTGCCGATGATGAAGAAGAGGATGATGCCCGTCAGGATATCGGCGAAGGAGTGGTTCAGGCTGAACACGCTGGAGATCTCGCTCGCGCCGCGGCTCAGAACCACGATAAGAAGGCTCGTGAAGATCATCATGATGGGGTTGAACTTGGCCATCCAGGAGACCATGACCGCGGTGAAGCCGCGTCCGCCGACGATGGTGGTGGTCAGCGTGTGGTCCGTACCGGCGGTGAGCAGCAGGCCGATGAGGCCGCAGATCGCGCCGGAGAGGATCATCGTGCGCACGATGACGCGCTCGACCTTGATGCCCGCATAGCTCGCGGTGCGCTGGCTCTCACCGACAACGGCGATCTCATAGCCGTGCTTGCTGTAATTGAGATAGATGTACATAACGCCCGTGAGGATCGCCACAAGCAGGATCGGGAGGAGATAGCGCTGGCCGCCGAGAACGGGGAGCCAGCCGGCCTCGGTATTCTGGTTGATGATACCGATCTTGCCCGAGCCCTTGGGAACCTCCCACACGATGATGAAGAACGCGGCGAGCTGTGTCGCGATGTAGTTCATCATGAGCGTGAAGAGCGTTTCGTTCGTGTTCCACTTGGCCTTGAAGATACCGGGGAGGAAGCCCCACAGCGCGCCTGCCGCGACGGAGGCAATGATCATAATGACGATGAGAAGACCGTTGGGAATCTTGCCGCCAAGGCAGATCATGCAGGCCGCGGTGGCAAGGCAGCCGATGAGCACCTGACCCTCGGCACCGATGTTCCAGAAGCGCATCTTGAACGCGGGCGTGACCGCGAGCGAGATGCCGAGCAGGATCGCGAGGTTATGGAACGTGACCCAGCTCTTGCGCGACGTACCGAACGCGCCGTAGAGGATTGTGGAGTAGACCTTGATGGGATTTTCGCCCGTCAGCAGCGTTGTGACGATCGCGCAGACGATCAAAGCGAGCACGATCGCGCCGCCGCGGATCAAAACGGCCTTGTACCAGGGGAGCGTATCGCGCTTGGCGATGTGGAAGAACGACTGTTTCTTATTCATCCTTGTTGCCTCCCCTCACGAGCGTCATCAGTGCGCCGACCTCGCGCTTGTCGGTCTTTCTGGCGTCGACCACGCCGGAGACCTGACCGCCGCAGAGAACGACGATGCGGTCGCACAGCTCAAGCAGCACGTCGAGGTCTTCGCCGACATAGACGACGGCGACGCCCTTCATCTTCTGCTCGGTCAGCAGGTTATAAATGGTATAGGAGGTGTTGATGTCCAGGCCGCGCACCGCGTAAGCGGTCATCAGCACGGCGGGGGACTGGGCGATCTCGCGTCCGACAAGCACCTTCTGCACGTTGCCGCCGGACATGCGGCGCACGGGGAAGGACGTGCTGGGCGTGACGACGCCGAGCTCTTCCCAGATGCGGTTGGCGAGCGCTTCGGGATCCTTGCGGTTGAGGAACAGACCCTTACCCTTGCGCCAGGAGCGCAGCATCATGTTGCCCGTCATGCCCATCGAGCCGACCAGGCCCATGCCGAGTCGGTCTTCGGGGACGAACGACATCGAAATGCCGCTCTTGCGGATCTTCATCGGGTCGAGACCGACGAGTTCCTTTTCCTTGCCGCCGTCGGGCGGATAGAACGTGACATGGCCGGAGGCGACGGGGTAGAGGCCCGCAATGGACTCGAGCAGCTCGCGCTGGCCGCTGCCTGCGACGCCCGCGATGCCGAGCACCTCGCCCGCGTTGATGGTGAAGCTGACATCGTCCAGACGCTTGACGCCGAGCTCGTCGTAAGCCGTCAGGCCTTCGATGACGAGGCGCTTTTCAACGTCCTTCGGCTCGGGGCGGCTGATGTTCAGGCTCACCGTGTGGCCGACCATCATGTCGGTCAGAGATTGCTGGTCGGCGTCCTTGGTGGCGACGTCACCGACGTATTCGCCCTTGCGCAGCACGGCCACGCGGTCGGACACGTCGAGCACCTCGTGCAGCTTATGCGTGATGATAATGAGGGACTTGCCGTCGGCCTTCATGTTGCGCATGATGGCGAAGAGCTTGTCCGTCTCCTGCGGGGTGAGCACTGCGGTCGGCTCGTCCAGAATGAGGATGTCCGCCCCGCGGTAGAGCACCTTGACGATCTCGACGGTCTGCTTCTGCGAAACGGACATGTCGTAGATCTTCTGATTGGGGTCGATGTCGAACCCGTATTTGTCGCAGATCTCTTTGACCTTTTTGCTGGCTTCGGTAATGTCGAGCTTGCCTTCAAGGCCGAGGATGATATTCTCCGTTGCGGTGAAAAGATCGACGAGCTTGAAGTGCTGGTGGATCATACCGATGCCGTGTTCGAACGCATCCTTGGGGGAGGCGATCGTGACGGGTTCGCCGTGAATGTAGATTTGCCCCTCGTCGGGGAAATAGATGCCGGAGAGCATGTTCATCAGCGTCGTCTTGCCGCTGCCGTTTTCACCCAGCAGCGATAAGATCTCGCCCTCGTGCAGCTCAAGGTTGATGGCGTTGTTCGCCACCACTTTGCCGAACCGCTTCGTGACATTCTCCATTTTAACTGCGCATGCAGTTCCCAAGGCGGTCACCCCTTTTTCCGCTGGAGGGCACAGGAAGAAAACCCCGCAGCATTGTATTTGTACAAGTCATATATTAGCATAATTGAACGGCGTTGTAAATGTAAAACAGAAAAAAACACAAAAAAAATTAGAAGCGTACAAAAATTTTTAGCAAAATAGCGAAAAGTGCCATAAAAAGAAAAAAGATATCGGGCTGCCCGAAGGCAGCCCGATATGTAATTTGCAAGAGATGCTTAGAACGCCTGGTCGAGCAGCGTGATGCCGTCGATCTGGAGCTGGAAGTACGGGGCGGAACGGGCGGTGGACTCAGCCAGGTAGCCGTCAGTCACGACTTCGGTGTCGGGCGTGTAGTCAGCGTCGGTGTCGACGTCAGCCATGTAAGAGGTGACAGCCTGGCCGTCCACGGTGAAGGTGGAGCAGTCGAAGACGTGGAGCTCGCCGCTCTCGAGCTTGGCGGTCGCATCGGCGATGGCCTCAGCGGTGCCCTCGGCAGCAACGTTCTCGTTCAGGTCGGTCAGCACGACAGAGCCGGTAGCGAGGGTACCGGTCCAGTCGGCGTCGATGGCGTCGCCGTTCATGGCAGCCTTGATGGCATACTCATAGTAGGGAGCCCAGTCGATGCGGGAGGAGATCAGATAGGTGTTGGGGCAGGCGGCCTCGGTGGAACCGTTGTAGGAAACGTCTGGGACACCGGCGGTCTCGCAAGCGGTGGGAGCGCCCATGGAGTCGGCGTGCTGGCTGATGAGCTTGCAGCCGTTCTGAATGAGCTTCTGCGCGCCTTCCTTCTCGGCGGTCTCGTCATACCAGCTGCCGGTGAAGGTGACTTCCATCGTGGCAGTGGGGCAGACGGAGCGAGCGCCCAGGAAGAAGGAGGTGTAGCCGGAGATAACCTCGGCATAGGTGAAAGCGCCGACATAGCCGATCTTGGCCTCGTCCGCGGTGAACTCACCGTTGGCGATCATCTCGTTGAGCTTCATACCGGCGGCGATACCGGCGAGGTAACGGCCCTCATAGATGGAAGCGAAGGCGTTGTGGTAGTTGCTCAGACCCTCGGTGTGCGCCTTGGTGCCGGTGGAGTGGCAGAACTGCACGTCGGGGAAGTCCTTCGCGGCCTGGATCATGTAGTCTTCGTGACCGAAGGAGTCGGCGAAGATGATGTTGCAGCCGGCGTCGGCCAGCTCAGCGGCCTTGTCGTAGCACTCCTGACCCTCGGGAACGTTGGTCACGATGGTGTATTCGACACCGAGCTTCTCGCTGGCCTCTTTCGCAGCGTTGATGAAGTTGAGGTCGTAGGTGGAGTTTTCGTCGTGGAGCATGATGAAGCCGACCTTGAAATCGGTGACTTCGTTGTTGTCCTGATCGTCGGTGTTGGTATCGTCCTTCTTATCGCCGCAGGCGACGAGGGCGAGGACCATGACGAGACTCAGGAGCAGTGCAAGGAACTTCTTCATTTCGGTAAATCCTCCTTAAATTTTACGGCAATCAAAAGATTTGAATACCGTTATAACCATGATACATAAAAAGGGGAAATTTATCAACAGGAAAAAGAAAAAATGAGGGTCAAACTTGACCAAAAAAGCAGCATGAATTTTTGTCCATAGCGGAGAAAGCACGAAAAAAAGGGCCCGCTTTTTGAAACGGACCCTTTTTAGGAAGGCTTGGCGGGATTTACATCTGCACGCGGGTGCCGGTCTTGCCCTCGATGCCCTCGGCTGCCTTTTCAAGCAGCGTGATGAGCGCGACGCGGCCGGGCTTGCTCTCGGCAAACGACATGGCGGCCTGGACCTTCGGCAGCATGGAGCCGGGGGCAAACTGCTTTTCGTCGATATACTTGCGCGCCTCGTCCGGCGTCAGGGTGTCGAGACCCTTCTGGTCGGGCTTGCCGAAGTTGATGGCGACCTTTTCAACGGCCGTCAGGATGACGAGCATATCCGCATCGAGGAGCTCGGCGAGCTTGGCGGAGGCGAAGTCCTTGTCGATGACCGCGGGCGTGCCGTAGAGCTTGCCGTCACGGCAAACGACGGGGATGCCACCGCCGCCGACCGTGATGACGACCGTACCGTTGTCGACGAGCGCCTTGACAGTGTTCTTTTCGATGACGTCGATTGGCTTGGGGGAGGGAACGACCTGACGGTAGCCGCGGCCGGCGTCCTCGACCATCGTGTAGCCCTTTTCTGCGGCGATGCGGTCGGCGGTCTCCTTGTCGTAGAACGCGCCGACGGGCTTGGTCGGATGCTGGAAAGCGGGGTCAGCCTCGTCGACGAGCACCTGCGTCACGACGGTCGCGACGTCCTTGTTCATGCCGCGGGAGGCGAGCTCGTTGCCGATGGCGTTCTGCAGGTGGTAGCCGATGTAGCCCTGGCTCATCGCGCCGCACTCGGGGAAGGGCATGTCGGACTTGATGGCCTTGGCCTCGGCGGCGGTGGCCATGCCGAGGTTGATCATGCCGACCTGCGGGCCGTTGCCGTGGGCGATGATGACCTCGTTGCCCTGCGCGATCAGGTCGACGATGGGCTTTGCGGTCTCGGTGACGAGGGCGAGCTGCTCGTAGGGGGTGTTGCCCAGCGCGTTGCCGCCGAGGGCGATGACGATTCTTTTGCTCATGATGACTATCTCTCCTTTGATTTTTTGAAAACTCTCTTCTCTCAAAAGCGGCTGACAAAAGCGGCTTACCCGCCTTTTTACATATGAAATGCGCCTTAGAACATCTTGCGCTCTTCGCCGGACTTATCCATCTCCATCAGCGCGCGGACGGGGTCTTTGACCTGCGCGAGGAACATCATTGCGGCGATGATATACGGCTTGTAGGAAGCCTGCTTGTACAGAGGCACGATATAGCGGTCGAACACGCTGTTGTCGACCTCACCCTCGGGGCAGGAAAGACCGGTGATGTCGGCGGGCAGGCAGTGGAGATAGAGTGCCTTGCCGTCCTTGGTGAGCTTCATCATCTCCTCGGTGCAGGCCCAATCCTTGTGCTCGGCGTTCTGCGCAAGCAGCTTTTTCTCCAGCTCGTCGATGCCGTCCTTGTCGCCGGCCTGATAGAGCTTCGTGCGCTCCTCCATGGCCTTGAACGGCGCCCAGGACTTGGGATAGACGATGTCTGCGTCCTTGAAGGCTTCCTTCATGTCGTTGCACTTCTTGAAGCTGCCGCCGGTGGCTGCCGCATTCTTTTTTGCGATCTCCTCGACCTCGGGCATGACCTCGTAGCCTTCGGGGTGAGCGAGGGTGACGTCCATGCCGAAGCGGGTGAAGAGGCCGATAACGCCCTGCGGGACGGAGAGGGGCTTGCCGTAGCTCGGGGAATAGGCCCAGGTCATGGCGACCTTCTTCCCCTTGAGATTCTCCACACCGCCGAAGTGGTGGATGATGTGAAGCATATCCGCCATACACTGCGTCGGGTGGTCAACGTCGCACTGGAGGTTCACAAGCGTCGGGCGCTGCTCGAGAATGCCGTCGCGGTAGCCCTCTTCGAGCGCGTCCATGAAGGTCTTCTGATACTTGTGACCCTCGCCGATGAACATATCGTCGCGAATGCCGATGACGTCGGCCATGAAGGAGACCATGTTTGCCGTTTCGCGCACGGTCTCGCCGTGTGCGATCTGGGATTTCTTTTCATCAAGTACCTGCTCCTCAAGACCCAGCAGGTTGCACGCGGAGGCGAATGAGAAGCGCGTGCGCGTGGAGTTGTCGCGGAAGATCGAAATGCCAAGGCCGGAATTGAAGATCTTCGTGTTCTTGTTGCGCTCACGCAGGTCGCGCAGCGCGTCGGCCACGGTGAAGACTGCGTCGATCTCCTCGTCGGTCTTGTCCCACGTCCAGTAGAAGTCGGTCTTGTACATATTATTGATGTGCAGCGTCTCGAGATGGCGTGCCAGTTCAACAGTCTTGCTCATAGGTGATTTTCTCCTTTATCACATAGTATGGGTTCAAGCACCCGCATTTATTTAATGTCGTTGCCCGTCAGCTCCTGACGGAAGCTCGTGGCGGATTCTTTTTTGTCGCCGGGCTTGTAGAGGCCGGGAACGGCGGCGTAGAGCGCCGCACAGGTGACGAGATCCTGCTTCCACGTGATCTCGTTGGGCGCGTGCGCCTGCGATTCCGCGCCCGGGCCGAAGCCGACGCAGGGGATCCCGTAGCGGCCCTGAATGGAAACGCCGTTCGTCGAGAATGTCCACTTATCCGTCAGCGGACGGCCGGCGCGCGTGGACATGGCCTTTTCGTCTGCGCCGATGCGCTCTTTGCCCCAGAGGGCGTGGTGCGCGTCGACAAGCGCCTGCACGTGGGGGGCGCTCTCCTTGTTGATCCAGGTGGGGAAGAAGCACTCCGTTTCGTAAACGTGACCCGTCCACGCCGGACGGTCATACATGTACATACTGACCTTGACGTCCTTTGCGTACTTTTTGCACGCAGGGAGATCTTCGATCTCCTTGAGGCAGGACTGATACGTTTCGCCCGCGGTCATGCGGCGGTCGATGGAAATGGCGCAGGAGTCCGCCACGGCGCAGCGGGAGGGGGAGGTGTAGAAGATCTGGCTCGTGGTGCAAGTGCCGCGGCCGAGGAAACGCGCATCCTCCCAATGTTCAGGATTATACTTCGGATCGAGCATCTTGGCAAGACCTTTAATTTTTTTATCGTCCCCGGCATCATTTTCGTTCAAATCGCGCACATTCAGGATAACCTCAGCCATCTTATGAATGGCATTGTCGCCGCGCTCGGGTGCGGAACCGTGGCAGGAAACGCCGTGCATGTCGACGCGGATCTCCATGCGGCCGCGATGCCCGCGGTAGATGCCGCCGTCGGTCGGCTCGGTCGAAATGACGAATTCGATCTTGCTTCTTGCGTCCTCGGGACCTTTGAAGTATTCGTTGACGATGGACTGCCAGCACATACCGTCGCAGTCCTCCTCCTGCACGGAGCCGACAACCATGATCTTGTAGCCCTCGGGAATGAGATCAAGATCCTTCATGATCTTTGCGCCGTAAGCAGCAGCTGCCATGCCGCCCTCCTGGTCGCTGCCGCCGCGGCCGTAGATGATCTTGTCATCTTCGTAGCCCGCATACGGGTCGTGCGTCCAGTTCTCGCGGTTGCCGATGCCGACGGTGTCGATGTGGGAGTCGATGGCGATGATTTTGTCGCCCGTGCCCATCCAGCCGATGACATTGCCGAGCGCGTCGATCTCAACCTTGTCGTAGCCGAGTTTTTCCATCTCTTCCCTGATGCGCATGACAACGCCCTTTTCCTCGCAGCTCTCGCTGGGAATGGCGATCATATCGCGCAGAAAACGGGTCATATCGGGGCTGTAGGTCTGTGCGGCTTTTTTGATGGCTTCAAAATCCATGGGAAACCTCCGTTAAATGTAATAGTATTTTCTGTCAGTCGAGGTCAATTTTCTGTTACACTATCCTTATCATAGCATAAGAACCATGGTTGTCAAACAAAAAATTTGCGTTTCAAAATTATTTTAAGAAAATGATTGCAATTCAGTTGATTTATGGTATCATAGGAATGAAAGATCACGCTGACGGTGCTGGAAAGATGTGCAAGATGCACAGCAAATTGCCGCCGGCAGGCAGAGGAGGGATAGACCATAGAAGCCGCAACGCTGAAAACACTCGAACAGGTCGCAAAGGGGATTGCGGCGACGTTTGGCAGCCACTGTGAGGTGGTGATCCACGACGTGGGCGCCAAGCATCCGGAGCATTCCATTGTCGCCATCGAAAACGGCCATGTGACGGGCAGAAAGGTGGGCGACGGCGCGTCGCATGTTGTGCTCGAGCAGGTGCGTCAGGCTGATGCGCAGCCGAGCGACCACTTGAGCTATCTCACCAAAACGCCGGACGGGAAGATCCTCAAGTCCTCTACCATGTATATCCGCGGCAGGAGCGGCAAGGTGGTTGCAATCCTTGGCATCAACTACGATATTTCCTCACTTCTGATGGTCGAGGGTGCGGTGCACGAGCTGATCGACACCAAGGATCAGACGCAGAGCGAGCCGGAAAAGATCGTCAACGTCAATGACCTGCTTGACGAGCTGATCGCCCAGTCGGTCGCGCTTGTCGGTAAACCCGTCGCGCTGATGAACAAGGAAGATAAGATGCGCGCCATCGGCTTTTTGAGCCAGAACGGAGCGTTCCTCGTCACAAAGTCCGGCGACAAGATCGCAAAATACTTCGGCATATCCAAATATACGCTATATTCTTATATTGACAAACAACAGGAGGAAAAGTGAACCATGGGCAAGATTGATTTGACCATCAATAAGACCGGCCTTGCGCACAACATTCAGAAGGCCAAGGAAAACAACGTCATTATTCCGACCATCGCGCAGATGCAGCATCCTGAGACCATTCCTGAGAAAATCCAGGAAAAGCTCAAGAACGTCGGCCTGTGGGATGTGAATCCCCTGAATCTCTTCCGTATCACGTGGAAGAACGAGGCCAAGGAGTCCGGCGGTCTCTTCCAGGAGGTGCCGAACTATGTCGAGATCCCCTCTGAGCTGTCCGGCGTGAAGTGCCGCATTATCGCTATGGCGGGCAAGTGGTTCCCCACGGGCTGCCACAAGGTCGGCGCGTCCTTCGGCTGCCTTGCCCCGCGCCTTGTGACCGGCCAGTTTGACGCGGACTACCACCACGCCGTGTGGCCCTCCACCGGCAACTACTGCCGCGGCGGCGCGTTCAACTCCAAGCTCTTGGCGGTCGACTCCGTTGCCATTCTCCCCGCGGAGATGAGCAAGGAGCGCTTTGAGTGGCTCAGCAAGATCGCCGGTCAGGTCATCGCAACGCCGGGCTGCGAAAGTAACGTCAAGGAGATCTTCGATAAGACGTGGGAGCTCAAGCAGGATCCGAGCATGATGATCTTCAACCAGTTTGAAGAGATGGGCAACCCGCTGTGGCACTACAATGTCACCGGCTATGCTCTCGCCGACCTCTTTGAGGCGGTCAAGAAGCCCGGGCAGAAGCTTGCCGGCGCGTGCTTCACCTCCGGCTCCGCCGGTACGATGTCGGCGGGTGACCTTTTGAAGGAGCACTATCCCGGCATGAAGCTCGGCGTTGGCGAGGCGCTTCAGTGCCCGACCATTCTCAACAACGGTTTCGGCGGCCACCGCATCGAGGGCATCGGCGACAAGCACATTCCGTGGATCCACAACGTCAAGAACACCGACATGGCCATCGCCATCGACGACGAGGATTCCCAGCGCCTGCTGCGCCTCTTCAATACGGCCGAGGGGCAGAAGTATCTCAAGGAAGAGCTGAAGCTCTCCGACGAGCTCATCGAAAAGCTCACGTGGCTCGGTATCTCCGGCATTGCAAATGTCCTCTGCTGCATCAAGATGGCCAAATACTATGAGCTGGGCGAGGACGACGTTGTCTGCACCGTCCTGACCGACTCTGCCGTGATGTATCAGTCCCGCATCGAGGAGCTCAACGAGATGCACGGCGCGTACAACGCCGAGGAAGCGCGCCTCGACCACAACCTCCACATGCTCGGCCTCAAGACCGACAGCATGATGGAGCTGACCTACAACGACCGCAAGCGCATCCACAACCTCAAGTACTACACTTGGGTCGAGCAGCAGGCGCGCGACGTCAAGGATCTCAACGCTCTCTGGTACGACA
>ENA-UOJD01002125-UOJD01002125.1-human-gut-metagenome-genome-assembly--contig:-P48-NODE-2125-length-17350-cov-6.491298_pt1 | contig 17350 bp, 8 predicted proteins | sample MGYA00242342_ERZ723889 | MGnify/ENA metagenome assembly ERZ723889
GTGCGATATATGTCGCAGACTATACTGCATCCGCTCGGTTTTATAAACTGTATTTAAGCCGTTTTTTCGCTTAGGCATAGCTGCTTTTCCTTTACGGTAATGGTCGATAATAGCTTTCTGCCATTTATTATATATTATTTCAAGGATAATTGCAATACCGCACGGGGGATATAGCGTCCATTGACGAGCGATGCTCCGAGCTGTGGTGAAAAACACAAATTTGTACAATTTGACCCTTGAACAGCGATATTATATATGGTATAATAGGAACAACCGAATATTTGATAAGATACGGTTTGAAAAGTTGTAAGCTGAGTAGATGAAAAGGGAATCCGGTTCGAGTCCGGAACAACCGCCATTACTGTATTTGACGAGATGATATGCTCTCCGTACCGTAATGCGGGGTGCTTTCTGCATGGGTATACCCATGCCTTCATGAGTCAGGATACCTGCCGTATTTTATCGGTGATGCAGCCTTTGGTGTGAAGTGCGCGGCCGTTTGTCCCCTTTTAGGGGGACGGCTGCGCCTTTTTGATTTTTCGGCTGCCGATCCTTCGGAAACAATCGAACTATTAACCGTATCGCATCGGTGTGCTGTGCTCAGGGCGGGGGGCTTTGTGCAGCGAGCGTCTGCGGTATTCACTTGAAAGGAAGAAACAAGATGAAAAAGATGACAAAGCGTTTTCTTTCCGTTCTTCTTGCCGTATTGACGGTAGTTACGATAATTCCCGCATCGGTCTTTGCCGACGGTGATATTACCGTGTCTACGGCAGACGAGCTGCGGCAGCTCTCGGAGGCTGTCGCAGGCGGCGAGAGCTATGAGGGCAGAACGGTAGTACTCGCTGCGGATATCGACCTCGGAGGCAAGAGTGCGCCGTGGTCGCCTATCGGCAGCTCCTCCGCATCCTTTAAGGGAATATTCGACGGCGGACATCACGTTGTCAGCGGACTTTATATCGCATCTGGCAGCAGCGTCGGTCTTTTCGGCGACGTAAACGGCGGCGAAATTCGCGGTCTTACCGTTCGCGGTGAGGTCAGCGGCTCGTCGAATGTTGCGGGCATCGTCGGAAAGCTGACCGCAGGCACCGTCACGGAATGCGGAAACGAGGCGAGCGTCTCGGGCAGCATGAACGTCGGCGGTGTTGTCGGCAGCGTTAACGGCACATGCACCGTCAGCCGCAGCTACAACAGCGGCGCCGTCAGCGGAACTACGGGCTATATCGGCGGCGTTACCGGTCAGCACTGGAGAGCGGGCGTTGTTGAGGACTGCTACAATGCCGGCACCGTCAGCGGACCCGCGACCGTCGGCGGAGTTGTCGGCGGACATAAGGCTGCCTCCCCTGAGGTCAAAAGCTGCTACAATGCGGGCGCGGTTGTTGACACTGCGGGAAACAGCAATAATATCGATGCCATCGTAGGTGCAAGCCGCGGCACGAATACCGACTGCTACTACATCAGCGGCACGGGTACGAGCAGCAAGAGCGGTGTTACCGAGGCTGATACGCTTACCGTAGCAGAGCTCGGCAGCGCCTTCAAGGCGGACGCGGACGGCCTGAACGGCGGTCTGCCCGTGCTTACATGGCAGGAGAGAAAGCCCGATCTTATCATCGGCAGCTATGAGGCTTTCAAGGCATTTTCCGATTCGGTAAATGACGGTAACAGCTACGAGGGCAAGCTCGTCCGCCTCGCCTGCAACGTATTCCTCGGCGGTAATAGCGCACCGTGGTCGCCTATCGGCAGCTCCTCCGCATCCTTTAAGGGAGTATTCGACGGCGGATACCACGTCGTCAGCGGACTGTATATCGACTCCGGCAGCGGCATCGGTCTGTTCGGCGATGTAAACGGCGGTGAGATTCGCAATCTCGTCGTTCGCGGTGAGGTCAGCGGTTCCGCAAATGCTGCGGGAATCGTCGGAAAGCTCACCGCAGGAAAGGTGACGAACTGCGGCAATGAGGCGGATGTCTCCGGCGGCTCGTGCGTCGGCGGTGTCGTCGGTTACGTAAACGGAGACTGCACTGTGGGCGGATGCTACAACCGCGGCGCTGTCAGCGGTACTACGGGCTATATCGGCGGCGTTACCGGTCAGCACTGGAGAGCGGGCGTTGTCGAGGACTGCTACAATGCGGGCACCGTCAGCGGACCCGCGACCGTCGGCGGTGTCGTCGGCGGACACAAGGCGGCTTCTCCCGTGCTCACTCGCTGTCTCGGCGCGGGCACTGTCGTCGACACGGCGGGCAACAGCAACAATATTGATGCAGTTATCGGTGCGAGCCGCGGCAAGAATACCGACTGCTACTATCTCGGCGGCGTCGGCACAAGCAGCAAGAGCGGCATTACGGAGGTCTCCGCAGTCACCGCGGCAATGCTCGGCAGCGCTTTCACCGACGGTGAGAGCGGTGTCTGCCTTGCATGGGAGAGCGGCATCAGCACCGAGGCTCCTTCCCGCCCCGCATTTATCGAAAGCACCGAGCTTTCGGCGCAGCTTGCGGGCTACATCAGAGAGGCGGCTGCAAGCACTAAGCAGCACGCGGGAATAAGCGGGAGCCTGCTCGGAAACGAGGGCTACAAGTCAGGCGCAAGCTCCACGGGTACCGACTGGATGGCGCTCGCCATGGGTCGCTTCGGCTATTTCTACGGCGGCGAATACATCTATATGATAAACGACGGCACGGGCTATGCCGATTATCTTGAGGCTATGCGCTCATACATAGAGCGTACATACGCTGCAAACGGCGGTATTCTTCACAGCGCCAAGGCAACGGAGTGGCACAGAGCGGTCGTTACCATCGGCGCGCTCCGCGGCGATCCCACGAGCTTCGGCAGCTATAACGGCGCTCCCATCGACCTTATCGCCGACGGCAGCTACAATTGCTTGCTCAAGGCGGGCCCCGGAACACAGGGCATCAATGGTTGGATCTGGGGACTTATCGCGATGGATACGGGAATGTACGATGTTCCCGAAGATGCAAAGTATACTCGCGAGACCTTTATCAAGGAAATACTCAAAATGCAGCTGACCGACGGCGTGAACGGAAACGCTTACGGCGGCTGGGTGCTCGGCGGCTACGGCAGCAGCTCGGATGTCGATATCAGCGCCATGGCTATTCAGGCGCTCGCACCCTATTATAACGATGATACCGTATATACTTATGTGAATGAAAACAGCGGCGAGACGCTTTCTAAGACCGTCCGCGCGTGCGTCGATGAGGCGCTTGATCGTCTCGGAATGATGCAGAACTCAAACGGCGGCTTCTCGTCATGGAATACCGACAATGTTGAGAGCATTTCGCAGGTCGTTGTTGCGCTCTGCTCGCTCGGTATCAACCCCGCGCAGGATCAGCGCTTTATAACCTCGAGCGGAAAGACGCTGCTTGACGGCATGCTCCGCTTCCGCGTATCCGACGGCGGCTTCTGCCACGTCATGAACGGCGGCTGGAACTCGATGGCAACCGACCAGGCGACCTACGCGCTCGTCTCCTACTGGAGACTTGAGAACGGAATGCGCGCACTCTATGATATGCGCAGCGAGCGCAGCACGGAGGCGCAGGCGGCAATAGAGGCTGCCGAGGCGGCAATTGCGTCAGCATCCGATCCCACCGCAGCCGATTACAGAGAACAGCTGAAGTCCGCTCTCGCGGCATTCCGCGCCGTTCCCGAATCGGAGCGCCGCTATGTCGGCAACTATTCGACCCTTGCTGCATCCGTAGAGCTTGTCGGCGGCGAGTCGGCACTTGACGGAAACGAGCCTTATGCTGTTTCGCTGAGCGTTGAAAAGGCTCCCGACAAGGTCAGATATTACGAAGGCGATGCCTTTGACCCGACGGGAATGAAGGTCACCGCGACCTACAGCGACGGCAGCGTGCGCGAGCTTACCGATTACAAGCTCTCCGCTCCCGCAAAGCTCGAGCTCACGACCGATACCGTCTGCATCACGTACGGCATCCTCCGCACCTCCGTTACTATTGAGGTGCGCGAGCGCATGCCTTGGGCGGGAGAGGGAACGGAGGAGGATCCGTATCTTATCAAGACTGCGGACGACCTTGTCGACCTTCGTTATTATACATACAACAAGAATATGAATACATCCGGCGTTTACTTCAAGGTGACGCAGGATATCAACATGAAGAATACCGGCGACTGGCACGGCATAGCCGACAATGTGACCGGCGGCTTCCGCGGACATTTCGACGGTGCAAACCATTCGATCTGGAATATCGGCGGCTCTACATACAACGCATGCGGTCTGTTCGGCAGGCTCGGCGACGGTGCTGTCATCGAAAACCTTACGATTGCAAGCGGCAGTCTCGGCAGTAATATGGTCTATTCTATTGGCGCTATTGCCGGTGAGGTATGCTCGAATGCAAGCGTTACCGTGCGCAACTGCCATAACTATGCATCTATGAGCGGTCTGTGGGGCGTCGGCGGTATAATCGGCGAGCTTGAGAACGGTGCATACGCAAAGCTTGAGCGCTGCTCAAATCACGGCACAATCACCGCACAGTATGTCGGCGGCGGTATTATCGGTCAGGTTGGTCCTAATCGCTGGCACGATAACGGCGCGCATGTCGATATCGACTCCTGCTACAATGTCGGCTCTGTCGGCGGCAGTGCAAGCTGGGGCATCGGCGGTATTATCGGCGCGATACGCCTGAGCGGCGAAGGCGCGGACAGCTCCGTTACAAACGCTTATAACGCAGGTCAGATAAAGCTCGGTACGGCTTCCGGCGCGATACTCGGCAGCGTATGCGAGGCGAAGATAACCTTTAATAATGTTCACTTCCTTGAGACCGAAGGTCTTGGTGCGTACGGCAGCTTTGACGATGACGGCAGCGATACTGTCGGCACCGTGATCGGCAGCGCCGCAGCAGACAGCGAGACTGTAATGAAGGGTGAGGAATATCCCGCAGCGGTCGGCGAGAATTATATCTACGATAATGCGACTGCAAACAGCGGATATCCGATGCTCTCGGGCGAGCAGGTGCTCGGCGACGAGGCTCCGCTCCGCGCAGGTGTTGAGATAAGCAATGCGGAGGAGCTTATTGCGTTTGCCGCAAGAGTAAACGCCGGCGAAGCCTTCACCGGAAAGACAGTTCTGCTTACCTCTCATATCGACATGAGCGGCTATGACAACTGGACTCCTATTGCTCGTGCCGTATCGCGTCAGTTTGACGGTTACTTTGACGGTCAGGGCTATGTTATCGACAATCTTTCCTCCGCATCGGGCGGACTGTTCGGCTATGCGGGAACAAATGCGACCATCGCAAATGTCGGCATCGGCAGCGGCGAGATAGGCTCGCAGACGCTTTCGTTCATCGGCGCTATTGTCGGATGGAGCGACGGCGCGGACATCATCAACTGCTGGAACGGCGCGGATATCACGTGCAGCGGCTGGAGCGGCGGTATCGTCGGTACTGTCCGTGACGGCGGCGAGAGCATCATCCGCGGCTGTTACAATATAGGCAATGTCACCGCACGCGACGGCGCGGTCGGCGGTATCGTCGGTCACCTCGCGGCGGGCGGTCACGGAACCGATGTCTCGGTCACCGTATCCGATTGCTACAACCTCGGCAACGTCACCGCTAAGGACAACGCAGCGGGCATCGCCGGCAGAATTCAGGACGGTAATACCGTTGTCCGCTGCTATAATGCAGGGAGAATTTCTGTTAACGGTGAGAATATTCTTGACGGTGCGGGCGCAATTGTCAGCCTGCTCACAAGCGGCAGCACGGTCAGCGAGTGCTACTATGACGCAGCACAGTGCGACAAGGGCATCTCGAGCGGCAGCGGCGATACCGCAGCAATGAGCCGTGAGAGCATGTGCTCCGGAGAGCTGCTCGCTCTGCTCGGTGCAGGCTTCAAGGCGGACAGCTACGGACTTGTAAACGGCGGTTACCCGCTTACCTACTGGCAGCCTACCGATGATGCCGACGAGATAGATAATGTTAATGAACTTATCTCTGCTATCGGCGAGGTAACGCTCGACAGCGCGGACGCGATAATTGCGGCAAGAAACGCATACGACAACCTCGAGGACGAGCTCAAGGCACATGTGAGCGGGCTTGAGCAGCTGACTGCGGCAGAACAGGCACTTGCTGCTCTGCAGACTCTGCGTGAGACAAAGGATACGGCAATCAAGGAGCTGCGCGAGTACAAGGCTCCCGAGGATTACCGCGAGATAGAACGTGCACAGCTCGAGCTTATAATAACCGAGGGCAATGCGGCTATTGAAACCGCAGCCGATGCGGATGCGGTACGTGCGGCGCTTGTCGATGCCAAGGCTAAGCTCGATGAGCTCAAGACAGATGCTGTGCTTAACGATGAGGAGAGCGCTGCAAGGGTATCCGACACGATCGCTTCTATCGGTGATGTTACGCTTGACAGCGGTGCTCTTATCGAGAGTATTCGTGCGGCATACGATTCGCTTTCCGACACGGCAAAGACGCTTGTAAATAACTATAATGTTCTTACAGCTGCCGAGGATAAGCTCGCAGAGCTTCGTCGCGATGAGGATAATAAGCCTAAGCCCGACGACAAGCCGGGTGGCGATACGGACAACAAGCCCGAAAATAAGCCGAGCGACACAAAGCCGAGCACCGACGGCAGCACGAGCGGTATTACGAACGGCAGCAGCACGAACGGCGAACGTGAAAATGTCACATCGCCCGCAACGAGCGACCGCAGCATGGCAGTGATATCCGTACTCGCATTCGGCGCGGTGCTTTCCGCAGCATTTGTGCTTGATCGCTCAAAGTATAAAGGCAAAGAACAGAAATAATCTATTATTTCGGGCAGCGGACAGTATGATCGAACGGAAATGCGGAATTGTTCCGCATTTCCTTGTTCCGCTGTTTTCGGGCGGCTTCAAAAGACGAATTTTTATCGGAATCTGATGAATCCTACATGCTGCTGTCGGGACTGTATGACGATATCTGATGATATCTGTCGGTATCGGATGTTGTAGAGGACTGACAGAAACTGTCGGACATAGCGGGATATGTCAGACTCAACCGTATTGCTTCATGACACCCGAAAAAACATATACATTATTCCGCTTTCCCGAAAGGAGAATAAACGGATGAATACGAAAAAGCGCCTTTCGGCGCTGCTGTGCCTGCTGCTTGCATGCACATTGCTCATCATCGCCGCGCTGCCGGTATCGGCGGCGGGACCCACCGTCACGACCACGCTTGTCGACGGTGCGGTTCAGCGCGGCAGCAAAAAAAACTTTGATGTCTGGGCGAGAAACGCCTCCGGTGAGAAAATAAAAGCGACCGTGCGGCTGAACGGCGATAAGGTCGAGCCGACATGGGACGATAACGAAAAAACGAGCTATACCCTTGTGTTTACCTCAGAGGGCGCAAACACGGTCACCGTGACCGCAACCTCTGACGGCGGACGGAGACGCGAGCTGAACTATACCATTTATTATCGGCGGGCGGCGGACGGTGAGGCTATCGGTACTGCGGTGTGGAGCGTCGAGGCGTTTACTCTCGGCTGCGGTTACATAGTTTACCCGATGTATGTACCCATCTATGAGGGTGAGACGGCTGCGGCGCAGCTTGTGCGCATGCTGTCGGAATGCGGCTTTGTCAGCTACTGCGGCGGATCACTCGATTCCTCTTTTTATCTCGCGTATATCGCGGACGGAACCAAGGGCGCTTCGCGCTACAACGGCTATAGCCGCTTCGGTAACCCTTCCGCGCCCCGCGCGCTGGATATCGAGCCGAGCATTCCGTCGGTACTTACGCCGCATCTCGAATCGACCATGACCTACTTCGACCCGAACGATTACGCAAACTGGCGCGGGCACCTCGGCGAGTTCGTCATCAGCAACGGCTCGGGATGGATGTACAGCGTAAATAATATTTTTCCGAATGTCGGCTTTGCCGACTGCTATCTCTCGGACGGCGATGTCGTCCGCGTGCAGTTCACGCTCGGCTACGGTGCCGATATCGGCGGCTTCGGCGCAATGGGCACCGAGATACCCGATGTCGATGTTCAGCCGTCGGGCGGGTATTTCGGCGTTGCCGATAAGGACGGGTTGACCCGCGCGATATGCGATGCACGTGCGTCGGGGCTGCTCGACCGCACGAATGTGGCATTGGCTTACGCTCAGGCGCTTGCGGCAATGGAGCAGCTTGATGCGTCGCAGTCGACGGTCGGCTCTGTGTCGAATGCGCTGCGCTATGCGGTGGCAAATCCGTCCTCCGCAATCGCGTCAGACGGCGGTACAAACGGCGGTACGGGCGGAAATACGGGCGGCTCGGGTAATCACGGCACGGGCGGCTCGAACAGCGGCTCAAACAGCAGCTCAGGGAGCCACGGTACAAGCGGCATGGGCGGCTCGGGCAGTACAGGCATCTCGGGCAGCATCGGAGGCTCATCGGGCATCGGCGGCGGAAAGGGCACGGGCATATCGGGCTCGATAGGCGGCGCGGGCGGCTCGTCCGCCGTCTCCGAAGGCTCGGCATCCGCGTCTCTCCCCGAATCGCTCAGACCCGATAATATAGCGAGCGGCGCTGCCTCGGGTACGGTCTCGGGCGAGCTGACCGAAGGCTCGCTGTTTGAGACAGTGTCGGGCGGCGCATCCGTCGGCAAGAACGGCGGCAAAGCCGATAAAAACGGCAGCACCGGCGGTGCAGACGGCAAGGGAGACGCGGCAGATACATCGGATGGCAGTGTCGGCGCGCCCGGCTCGTATACCGTAATAATCGTCTGCGTGTCGGTCGCGGCGGTTCTTGCGTGCGCGGCTGTAGCGGCTGTGGTGCTCCGTCGTAAGCTTGCGACAGTTTTCGCTCCTGCGCTTGCGCTTCTGCATAAGAATAATTCTGCTGCCGACGGCGCGAAAAGTGTCGACGGTGCTGCGAATGCCGACAATACATATATTGAGAGCACAGACACTGTCGACAATGCAGACAATGCAGACAATGCCGAAACTACCGACAACATCGAAAACACTGACAGCGCCGAAAGCGTCGACAACACGGAAAGCACCGACAGCACCGAAATCGCAGACAACACGGAAAACGACCGAAACGAGGACTAAGCAATGAATTGTATCGGGCTTCGAAATAGCCTCCCCCTCCGCGCGGCGGCGCTGCTTTGCACTGCGGCCGCCGTACTGTCGGCTGCGGCACTGCCGCTGTGCAGTGCCGCGGAGGTCGATGCGGGCGACACCCCCGAGGAACGCGCTGCGGCTGTGACCGCCGTTGCCGACGGCATAATCGAATGGAAAAAGCTCGATAACGGCTCGAGCGCCGACGGATATCTGATAAACGAGACCTATCTCGAGCTTGCGGGCAGCACACCGGGCGACTGGTATCAAATCGGGCTCTCGCGGCTCGGCGTAGAGGATAACTACGCTGGCTATCTCGCGGTCATACGCGACCGCGTCGAGGAGCGCTACCGCGACCCGGGCAAGCTCAGCGCGGCAAAGGCTACCGAGTGGCATCGCATAGCGCTTTCCGTACTTGCCTCTGGCGGAGACCCGCGTGCACTCGGCACCGATGAGAGCGGCGCGCCGATTGATCTCATTGCGGACGGAACATATAATCGCGGACTTGCGACCCCGCTCGGCAGACAGGGAATAAACGGCTGGATATGGGGGCTCATCGCGCTCGACAGCATGAGATATGAGGTTCCCGCGGATGCGTACTATACCCGCGACGACATAATCGTCGAGATACTGCGCTCGCAGCTCACCGACGGCGGCTTTGCGCTCAGCGGAAAGACAGCAGATCCGGATATTACGGCGATGGCGCTGCAGGCGCTTGCACCATATTACAACAGCGAACGCAGCTATACATATAAGCGCCGCGCTACAGGCTCGGAGCGGACCTGCAAGGTACGTGAGGTCGTGGATGAGGCTGTGCAGAGGCTTTCAGAGCTGCAGCTCGACACCGGCGACTATATGAGCTGGGGAACCGAAAATGTCGAGAGCACCGATCAGGTGACCGTCGCGCTCTGCTGCCTCGGTATCGACCCGCTGACCGACGAGCGTTTTATTAAGAACGGAAACACGCTCCTTGACGGTATACTGCGCTATCGAATGCCCGACGGCGGCTTTGTTCATTCATATACCTTTGATTCCGACAATCCCACCTCGCTGCCGGATAAATCTAATACCATGGCGAGCGAGCAGACGCTGTACACGATGGCAGCACTTCGCAGACAGGGACTCGGAGAACGGACGCTTTACGACTTTCGTCCGGAGCAGAGCAGCGCATTGCACGAGCGTATTTCCGACCTTTCGGCGCGCATCGAGGCGCTGACGGGCGCTGAGAGCGCGGGGGCGCTCGAGGAGCTTATGCGGGAGTATTATTCGCTGCCCGACGGTGAGCGCAGCTATGTTTATAACTACTGTCGACTGTCGGATGCGGCGACTGCTGCGGGGGTAGACATCGCGGTGATAGCCGATACAACTGAGGTCATAGAGAGTCCGGGAGACGGGGGCGAGGAGACGGTCATTCTGTCGTTCACCGCAGCCGACCGTGCGGCGGTCGACGAACTTCCGCAGCCGCTGACGACCGAGCAGTATGTCACCGTCACAACGCTGCTCGACAAGCTCGAGTGCTGTGAGGCTTTCGACGGTCGAGAGGACTACATCACCCGCCTTACATCGGCAAAGACTGAGATAGCCGCGATTCAAGCCGAGATAGACTCGATAAACGAGGATATCCGCGAGCAGCTGTATCCGTTCGATGAGCTGTCGCTCGGCGACAAAGGAAAAATAGATGCGATAGTAGACAGATACAACGCACTCTCCGAATATGACCGAGCCAAGATAGCGCGGTGGGAGGATGTTGTCAAGTCGAAAACCAAGGTCGACAACCTGCTGCGCGCGCTGATAATAGGTGCGGTATGCGTGCTCGTGCTTGTGCTCGTTACGGTGCTGCTCGTGCGCAGGCTGCACAAACGCCGACACAGACGTCAGACCGAGATGGAGCAGCTCGCGGCAATGTACAATGACAGCGATACTTTATAGCGATACATTACGCCTGTGACATGACGGTAATGCTTTCCTTGCGTCGGCGGCACTGCGGGATATAACGAAAAAAAGAGAGAGGAGGCGCGGGACATGAAAAAGGATATAGTCGCGATTTTCGGCATAATCCTGCTGATAGCGGTGCTGATAAACGGTACTAATATTCAGTCGGTGGACGAATATTATCTGACGCATATCGACGACATAACACCTGAGAGCGAGACGGTCACTATCAGCATTCGCTGCGATACTATCCTTGATAATTACGATGATCTCGATCCCGCGCTCCGCTCGGAGGAATTTGTCCCGCCGGACGGCGTTATTCTTGCGCAGACCGAATATGTCCTCCGCCCGGGAGACACGGTTTTCGATATTCTCGACCGCGCCGTGCGCTACAATAAGATACAGATGGAGTATCAGGGCGCGGATAAGAACAGCTACGGCAGCGTTTATGTTCAGGGAATACATTATCTGTATGAATTTTCATGCGGGGCGCTCTCCGGATGGATGTATCGGGTGGACGGAGAATTTCCGAATTACGGCTGCTCGAAGTACGAGCTGCGCGACGGTCAGGTCATCGAGTGGGTATATACCTGCGATCTCGGGCACGACGTCGGCTGCGAATGGATAGAGGAGGATGCGAATGAAGGCGTTTGACGGATATCATCCGACGGTGCTGCTCGTCTATTTTTGTTCGGTGCTGCTCGTCGCAATGTTCGTGACAAATCCGATAATACAGCTCAGTGCGCTGCTCGGCGGTATTCTTTTCTGCGGAATGCTGCTCGGCAGGCGCGCGCTGCCGGGAAACATAGCATTTTATCTCTCTATGTTCGTGCTTGTCGCGATAACCAATCCGCTGTTCTCGCATAACGGCGTAACGCCGCTCTTCTTTCTCAACGGCAATCCCGTTACTCTCGAGGCGTTTGTATACGGCGCGGCTATCGGCGTTACCGTAATAGGCGTTATGCTGTGGTGCCGCAGCCTCGGCGAGATAATGACGAGCGATAAGCTGCTGTGGCTGTTCGGCAGAGTACTGCCGAAATTTTCGCTGATACTGTCAATGGCGCTGCGCTTTATTCCCTTGTTCCGCAGGCAGCTCCGCAGAGTAAGCCGCGCACAGAGGGCAATGGGATTGTATTCTTCGCGCGGCTATGTCGATCGGCTGCGAGGCGCGCTGCGCGTCTTTACCGCAATGGTCGCATGGTCGCTCGAAAATTCGGTCGAGACGGCGGCATCCATGCGTGCGCGCGGCTACGGCATAAAGGGACGGACGAGTTTTTCGCTCTTTCGTTTTTACCGCTCTGACTGTTCGGTGCTCGCATGCTCGGCGGCGCTGCTGATACTCTCGCTCGTCGGTGTGGGCACGGGTGAGTGCGCATTTTATTTTTACCCGCGCATCAGCCCGCTGCCGCATACACCGCTTGCAATTGTGAGCTATATTGCGTTTGCGGCGCTGTCGCTGCTGCCGTTTATTATTGAGGTGAAGGAGGCGCTTGTATGGAAATACTGCATATCTCGGATCTGAGCTTTTCATATCCCGAGACAGACACGTCTGCTCTGCAGGATGTATCGTTCTCGGTATCTGCGGGAGAATTTGTTGTGATATGCGGCGAGTCCGGCTGCGGAAAAACAACTCTGCTCAAGCTGCTTAAGCCCGCGCTCGCACCTGCGGGAGAGCGCAGCGGCATACTCGAATACTGCGGCAGCGACCTATACGGCTTGGATGAGCGCCGCACCGCCTCCGAGATCGGTTATGTGCTTCAGAATCCGGATAATCAGATAGTCACCGACCGTGTATGGCACGAGCTTGCTTTCGGTCTCGAGAGTCTCGGACTACCTACTCCCGTTATACGCCGCAGGGTCGGCGAGATGGCGAGCTATTTCGGCATTCAGGACTGGTTCCGCCGCCGCACCGACGAGCTGTCGGGAGGTCAGAAGCAGCTGCTCAATCTTGCCTCGGTAATGGTCATGCAGCCGCGCGTCCTTATTCTTGACGAGCCGACCGGTCAGCTTGATCCTATAGCCGCCGCTGATTTTATCGCAACTCTGCGCAGACTGAACCGCGAGCTCGGTCTTACGGTCATACTTGTCGAGCATCGGCTCGAGGAGGTCTTTCCCATAGCAGACCGAGTCCTGCTCATGGACGACGGAAGATTGCTGCTCAATGACAGCCCGCGCCGCATAGGTGAACGGCTCGGAGAGCTCAGATCCGATCATCCGATGCTGCTCGGACTTCCGAGCGCGGTGCGCATATATGCGGCTCTAACCGTCTCCGGTCTTTCTGTCGGCGGCGAATGTCCGCTTACCGTACGCGAGGGCAGGGATATGCTCGAGGCGAAATTTCACGGTACGCCGAACGAGCCGGAGCCTCCCTCATTTGTACCGCGCTCGACAGATAATGCCGAAAACAGCTCTGTGAAAAGCACTGCCGCGTACAACGGCGCGGCGATAGAGCTGAGGGGCGTATGGCAGCGATACGAACGCGACCTGCCGGATGTGCTTCGCGGCTGTACGCTGTCGGTACCCAGTGGTATTCATTACTGCCTGCTCGGCGGAAACGGCACCGGAAAGACCACAATGCTCAGTGTTATAGCGGGACTTGAAAAGCCGTATCGCGGCAAGGTGATCGTCGCCGGAAAGCCCCTGAAGGCGTATCATGGCAACACGCTTTATCGCGGAAATCTCGCACTGCTGCCGCAGAATCCTCAGACGGTATTTCTTCGCGACACCGTTCGTGCCGACTTTTTTGAGATACTCGGTCAGCTCGAGATCCCGAGCGCCGAGAGGGACAGAAAGATATCGGATATCTCGGCTCGCATAGGAATTGAGTCGCTGCTCGACCGCCATCCGTATGATCTGAGCGGCGGTGAACAGCAGAAGTGCGCTATCGCAAAGCTGCTGCTGCTCGAGCCGCGTATACTGCTGCTCGACGAGCCTACAAAGGGGCTCGATGCGGGCGCAAAGCATGTGCTGTCCGATATACTCCGTTCGCTGCTCGCGGACGGAATGACGGTGCTCACCGTTACGCATGATGTCGAATTTGCGGCGGAGAACGCCGATATCTGCGCGCTGTTCTTTGACGGAGAAATCATTTCCGAGGATACGCCCGAGCGCTTCTTTGCCGACAATAGTTTCTATACCACGGCGGCTAACCGTATGGCGCGCGGCTTGTGGAGATACGCCGTCACCACTGCCCAGGTCACAGACCGCTGCGAGAGGGAGGCGAGTTCTTGAAGCCGAGACGGATAATTTCATATATCATTCTCTGCGTGCTCGTACCCGCAGCGGTTGTCGGCGGATCTTTGCTTTTCGGTGATAAGCAGTACGCATATCTTACTCTGTGCGTCGCAGTGCTCTCCTGCCTTCCTTTCTTTTTGCATTTCGAGCACGGCAGAGCGGATGCCAAGGAGATGATACTTATAGCTGCAATGGTGGCGCTGTCGGTGGTCGGACGTTTTCTGTTCGCGCCTATTCCGGGCTTTAAGCCGGTCACAGCCATGACCGTTATTACCGCTATGTATTTCGGCAGCGAGGCGGGCTTCATGACCGGGGCGCTGTCTGCGGTTATATCGAATTTTTATTTCGGTCAGGGACCGTGGACGCCGTTTCAGATGCTCAGCTGGGGCTTGCTCGGCTTTATCGCGGGACTTATAGCCGATCCGCTTCGGCGCAGCAGAGTCGTGCTCGCAATATATGCCGTTATCTCCGGTGTGCTGTATTCGCTTCTTATGGACATATGGTCGACGCTGTGGGCGGATGGGTATTTCAATGTTTCCCGTTATCTCGCCTTTGTCGTCTCATCGGCACAGTTTACCCTCATTTATGCAGTGTCAAACCTTGTGTTTCTTCTGCTGCTCGCAAGACCTATCGGCAAGATACTCGGTAGAATAAAGACGAAGTACGGTATTCGCGCAGGCGGATAGCTTTAGATCAGGGCGCATAATAAAAAATGACCCGATCGGGTGCGGCGATATGTGCCGTATTCGGTCGGGTCATTGATATTATCTGAAAAGTGCTGCCTGAATAACGTCTGTTCGGCTGCCTGAAAATGCAGCTTTTCATGGGAAAATACATCCGTCGGAAAATGCAATTCAGTCGGCTATGTCGGTACAGTAATTCGGATGATAGCGGCATTCGGCTCAGTCGAGCCGCTGTCTCGGAACTCGTATTCCGGAGAGCAGAGCCGAAAAGCTCCAGAGGAACCATTCGCCTGTCGAGGGCTTTTGTCTCAGCCTTACCGGGCGCGGAGCGTCAGCACCGCCGGAGGTGACATACATATCAATATAGCCTGCCTCGCGGCGGCTGTCGGGCAGTTCGGAAACGGTCACGGTGATCGGCTCGCTCGGGGTATAGCCGTTATCCGGAGCTGCGCCGCCGAGATATGAGCGCGGGATATAATCCTTTCCTCCCGCAAAGCGATCGGAGAGAAAATGCTTATCATGCTCCGAGAGCTGATCGGAGCCCTTTAGCATGTTTATCATAGCGACGGAAGCCTCCGTATCACGACCGTACTCGCATAGAGCGGCGACGGCGCATGCCGCCGTCTTGAAAGGATCGAGTATATCAAAGCAGGGTAGACTGCGCAGCTGCTCGGGTGACCTCGGCAGTGTGGGAAGCGATATGATGCGGATGTCCGCCTCGTTATTTTTTATATAAGCAGATTCGTTTTGTGCCATAATAACCTCCGTGTTCAACAGAAAGATTTTTTGCCCAGAACAATCATAATCTTTTATATAGTCTGTATATTATACCGCATTTCTTCGTAAATTTCAAGCATTTTTTCTAACAGTGGTGATTCTGATGAAAATTTTACCTCTTTTGTGCGGAAATAATCAGCCTTTTTAATGCGTCCGTAATGTGTATTGACGCATGTCAAACAACATGGTATAATGCGAGAAAAAATATGTTATTTTCGGCAGTAGTGTTTTTGCCGAAAAGAAAGGGAGCTTTCGCTCGGCGTAAGCTACGGTAAAAAAATGAAGGGTATTTCCGCTCCTCTTGTACGGATAAGCTATTCCTCCGATGATATCTGCGAGTATCTGCTGCCGCTCGACCGCGCCGGAACAGATATTTCCGAGCTTTCGCTCTCACTGTGCCGCGACGGAGAGCTGTATATACCGATAATACACGCGCACACAGATAGGACGATTCGCTCTGTTGCGCTCGAATATCGCTTCGAGCAGCCGAACGGCGGTGAGCTGCATTATTATTCTGACGGGACCTGCACCAATAATGTTACACATGCGGGTGTGCTCGGTTCGGAGGATGAGGCGGTGAGTCGAAATGTTATTGTTGCGCGGCGCGGAGAGACCGGGGATGCGGTCGGCATAGGCTTTGTGACCGCGCACCGCTTTTATGCGTATATAACGCTGACTTGCGAGGGCTTTACCGTCTTTTATGATATGGAGGATAAGTCGCTGCGTCCGGGCGAGGAGTATCGGCTCGAGAGCTATATGCTCTGCGACGGAGAGGTAAATGCCTTTCTTGATACGTATGCGGATACGGTCGCGCGAGTCAATCACTGCCGGCCGTACCGTGATAAGCTCGTGGGCTTCTGCTCGTGGTCCTGCTACTACGGAGATGTGGACGAGGAAAAAATTTCGCGTGCCGCAGATATGCTCGCGCGCTACCTGCCGGGAGAGGCGAATCTCGTTCAGATAGATGACGGCTGGCAGCGCAGCCGCTCGTTCCCCGGAATATGGGAGACGAATATCGAGCGCTTTCCGAGCGGCATTCCAGCGCTCGCGGAGAGGGTGCATTCGCTCGGTATGCGGTTCGGACTTTGGCTCGCGCCGGTGCTTGCGTCGGAGGATTCCGAATATTATGAGAGTGTACGTGACTTTGTACGCGAGGACTGCACTCCGCTGCCGCGTGTTCATACCTTTGACTTTGATCGTGAGGAGTTTTATTCGCTGCTGCGCGAGACCTTTTCGCGGATGCGCGGCATGGGCAGTGATTATTACAAGCTCGATTTTCTCGACGGTGCGCTCGGCAAGATGGGCGAGCCGAAAAAGAGTGTTTATCGCTTTAAGAGTGATTACTCCGTTGCGATGTTCCGCCGCGTGCTGAGTACGATACGCGAGGCGGCGGGTGAGGATGCTATTCTGCTTTCCTGCGGCAGCCCGATGCTTGAGACGATGGGAATATTCGACGCACAGCGCGTATCCTGCGATATAATAATAGGGAAGAACAAGGCATTTCCGAGCTACTGGCAGACGATGAAGGATGTTACAGCGACCGTCTTTCACCGTCAGTTTTACAACGGCACGGCGCTGCTATCGGACCCGGACGGACTTGTGCTGCGCGACGTTGACAACGGAGACGGCTTTAATGCAAGCTATTCCGAGGCGCGGCTGTGGGCTGTCG
>ENA-UOJD01002131-UOJD01002131.1-human-gut-metagenome-genome-assembly--contig:-P48-NODE-2131-length-17301-cov-6.646005_pt1 | contig 17301 bp, 10 predicted proteins | sample MGYA00242342_ERZ723889 | MGnify/ENA metagenome assembly ERZ723889
CCTCGGCACTGTCGGTGCCATCGTTGGGATGATTGCGTTCCAGCTGTTGAGTTAATTACTGCGACAAATTACTGCGAGCTTGCTCGCAGTAATTCATTTCTCTTTTCTCCTGTCTTCATCTTTTTGATCTCTCTCGCAAAAAGACCGGAACATTATCCGTTCTAATCACTGCGTTAACGGACGAGGGAGAAGATGATGGAGAAACACGGAGCTGAATTGCTGTTACAGCGGATGTTAAGTAACACCAGCGCTACTTTCAGGGAAGGGCAATGGGAAGCTATAGATGCGGTGGTTAATCAGCGGCGAAAACTACTGGTTGTACAGCGCACCGGCTGGGGGAAAAGTGCCGTGTACTTCATCGCCAGTAAAATCTTCCGCGATCGCGGCGCTGGCCCGACAATTATCATCTCTCCTTTGCTTGCCCTGATGCGTAACCAGGTTGCCGCCGCTGAACGGTTAGGTATTACGGCTGAAACGTTGAATTCTACAAACAGGGAAGAATGGCAGCGCATTAGCGATAAGTTGCTGCAAGGTGGCGTAGATTGTCTGCTGATTTCACCTGAACGGTTGGCGAATCAGGATTTTCTTGAAACGGTTTTATATCCAGTCGCTGACCGCATCGGTTTACTGGTGGTCGATGAGGCGCACTGCATCTCTGATTGGGGCCACGATTTCCGCCCGGATTACCGACGTATATTAGATATTTTGCGCCAACTGCCTGCGAATACCCCTATTCTGGGTACAACCGCGACAGCGAATAACCGTGTCGTTGAGGATATCCGTCAGCAATTGGGTGACATTGTGATTCAGCGTGGAACGCTGGCTCGCGAAAGTTTGGCGCTTGATGCCTTAGTCTTAGGAGAACAGTCATCCCGTCTGGCATGGTTAGCAACGGTTATCCCTCAGTTTTCCAAATCGGGAATTGTTTATACCCTGACGACTCGCGATGCTGAACTTGTCGCCGAGTGGTTAAGGAAAAATGGTATCAGTGCATTTGCTTATTACAGCGGCGTGACTTGTGAAGGTGCGGAAGATTCTAATACTGCCAGGGAGTATCTGGAGCAGGCACTGCTGGCAAATAAAATCAAAGTGCTGGTCGCGACGACGGCATTAGGTATGGGATTTGATAAACCTGATTTAGGTTTCGTCATTCATTATCAGATGCCGGGGTCTATTGTCGGTTACTACCAACAGGTGGGGCGTGCCGGGCGTGCTATAGATTCCGCAGTTGGCATATTGCTTTGTGGTGGTGAAGACCGCGCTATTCATCAATTCTTCCGTGAAAGCGCCTTTCCTGCGGAGGCGCAAATTCATGAAATACTCAACGTACTTAGCGAGAATGACGGTCTTACCCTACGAGGCATTGAACAACGGACGAATCTTCGTTATGGGCAAATAGAAAAAGCACTGAAATTATTGGTAGCTGAAAATCCATCGCCTGTGGTGTATACCGAGAAATTATGGCGCAGAACTATCGTCAGTTTTTCTCCTGATCATGAACGAATTAACCATTTGATGAATCAGAGAAAAAGTGAGTTGGCAGACGTTGAAAGCTATATCACGACCAAGGAGTGCAAAATGCAATTTCTGCGCCGCGCACTCGATGAGCCAAGTGCCGAACGTTGTGGTAAATGTAGCAGTTGTCTTCAGCATCCGCTGTTGTCGCCCGACATTGATAGCGACTTACTCCATGCGGCAAATTTATTTATTAAACACGCTGACCTGCCATTAAATCTCAATAAACAGGTGGCATCTGGGGCTTTTACGCAATACGGATTTAAAGGGAACTTGCCTGCGGGTTTACAAGGATCTACGGGGCGAATCCTTTCTCGTTGGGGAGATTCCGGGTGGGGAAAGCAGGTAGCCCAGGAGAAAAAAACGGGGCGCTTCAGTGATGAGCTGGTGGAGGCATGTGCGGAAATGGTTCGCCAACGCTGGAATCCGCATCCTGAACCCACCTGGGTATGCTGCGTTCCTTCATTAAGGCACCTCGACCTGGTTCCTGATTTTGCCCGGCGACTGGCGGCGAAACTTGGCTTACCTTTTATTGATGCCATTGAAAAAGTCGTGGACAATCCACCGCAGAAAATGCAGCAAAACCGTTTTCACCAGTGTCAAAATCTCGACGGGGCGTTTGTGATTACCCCTCCTTTGATGCCAGGTCCGGCGTTGCTGGTTGATGATATCGTGGATTCTGCATGGACGCTGACAGTTCTGACAGCACTGTTACGCCAGGCAGGTTGCCCGACGGTTTATCCTCTTGCCCTTGCTTCTACCTCGGTAAAAAATTGATGAATCTTTCAGCCAATGCACAAGCAACTCTCCTGCTAACCAGCGATTTTTCTCGCGCGGCGGCGAGTGAGTATAAACCTCTTAGTAATAGTGAATGGGGGAAGTTTGCATTATGGCTGAAGCACCAACGTATCAGTCCCGCCGAGCTTCTGGTGCCGCAACCGCAAGAGAAACTTACAGGCTGGAGCGATCCGCGTATTTCTCAGGAGCGTATTCTTGGCTTGCTGGCGCGTGGTCATAGTCTGGCGTTGGCTGTAGATAAGTGGCAACGCGCCGGTTTATGGATCTTAACCCGCGGAGATGCCGATTATCCCGTTCGCTTGAAAAAACGATTGCGAACGGATGCACCTCCCGTTTTATTTGGCTGCGGGAATAAAGCATTACTGCAAGCGGAAGGTATGGCGATTGTTGGCTCGCGAGATGCTCCGACTGACGATTTGCGCTATACCCAACAACTGGCCGCGAAACTGGCCCAACAGGGGATTTGCGTTATCTCTGGTGGTGCGCGAGGTATTGATGAATGTGCAATGGCCTCGGCTCTGGAGGTCGGGGGAACTGCCGTTGGCGTATTAGCTGATAGCTTGTTAAAAACGAGTACGTTAGTGAAATGGCGTGAAGGGCTTATAGCAGGCAACCTGGTGTTGATTTCGCCGTTTTACCCAGAGGTACGTTTCACCGTCGGCAATGCGATGGCGCGGAATAAATATATTTATTGCCTTGCTGAAAGCGCAATGGTTGTACGTGCGGGAATGACCGGTGGAACGATAACCGGGGCGATGGAGGCATTAAAACATCAGTGGCTGCCTATGCAGGTTAAACCAAATCAGGATATGCAATCAGCCAATTCACGATTAGTAGAAAATGGGGCGTCATGGAGTGCTGAACAGGCTGAGAATGTGACGATCAGACTGCCAGACGTTCCTGGGCTGATGTATGACAGAGCACTCCGTAACGCTCAACCAGAACTGTTTTCGCTGCACGAAGATGACGCAAATTACGCAGTAATGCCCGCGCATACCCCTGTCGATTTTTATCAACTCTTTGTGGCGGAACTGGCGATCCTTGCAAAGGAATCGATAAGTATTGAAAGGCTGGCGTCTTGTACTGGTTTAACCATCGAACAAATTAGTGTGTGGCTGAACCGCGCAGAAGAAGAGGGAAGGGTTATCCGATTGGGCGAAGGTCATTATCAGTTCAGGTAATAAAACAGGTGCCGCGTCTGGTTGTGTGCAACACCTGTTTGAACCTTACCCCTTCATCCACATTCGAATGCCGTCGAGGAACATCTGAGTTGCCATCATCACCAGAATCAATCCCATCAGGCGTTCAAGTGCGTTCACCCCTTTTTCGCCCAGCAGACGTAAAAATAGCGAAGACTGTAGCAGGATGACAAAGGTGCCGCCCCAGGCCAGCAGCAGAGCAATCACCAGATGTCCCATCTGATTCGGGTACTGATGAGACAACAACATCAGCGTGGCGAGAATAGTCGGCCCGGCGACTAACGGAATTGCCAACGGCACGATAAATGGCTCTTCACCTGCCGGAAGCCCGCTGCTATTTCCTGAAGCGCTGGGGAAAATCATCTTAATGGCGATCAGAAACAGAATGATGCCGCCAGAAATGGAGACGGTTTCTGCCCGCAGGCTAAGAAATGCCAGAATTTTCTCGCCCGCAAACAGGAACACCAGCATCACAAGGAGAGCAATAAGCAACTCTCGCACCATGATTGCCCGCCGTCTTTTCGGTTCAGTATGTTTCAGTACGGACATGAAAATAGGTAGGTTTCCGAGCGGATCCATAATCAGGATCAATAAAACTGCTGCAGAAATGATTTCATTCATAACTCAAATTCCCTGATAATTGCCGCGGACTTTCTGCGTGCTAACAAAGCAGGATAAGTCGCATTACTGATGGCTTCGCTATCATTGATTAATTTCACTTGCGACTTTGGCTGCTTTTTGTATGGTGAAAGATGTGCCAGGAGGAGACCGGCACATTTATACAGCACACATCTTTGCAGGAAAAAACGCTTATGAAAAATGTTGGTTTTATCGGCTGGCGCGGTATGGTCGGCTCCGTTCTCATGCAACGCATGGTTGAAGAGCGCGACTTCGACGCCATTCGCCCTGTCTTCTTTTCTACTTCTCAGCTTGGTCAGGCTGCGCCGTCTTTTGGCGGAACCACTGGCACACTTCAGGATGCCTTTGATCTGGAGGCGCTAAAGGCCCTCGATATCATTGTGACCTGTCAGGGCGGCGATTATACCAACGAAATCTATCCAAAGCTTCGTGAAAGCGGATGGCAAGGTTACTGGATTGACGCAGCATCATCTCTGCGCATGAAAGATGACGCCATCATCATTCTTGACCCCGTCAATCAGGACGTCATTACCGACGGATTAAATAATGGCATCAGGACTTTTGTTGGCGGTAACTGTACCGTAAGCCTGATGTTGATGTCGCTGGGTGGTTTATTCGCCAATGATCTTGTTGATTGGGTGTCCGTTGCAACCTACCAGGCCGCTTCCGGCGGTGGTGCGCGACATATGCGTGAGTTATTAACCCAGATGGGCCATCTGTATGGCCATGTGGCTGATGAACTCGCGAACCCGTCCTCTGCTATTCTCGATATCGAACGCAAAGTCACAACCTTAACCCGTAGCGGTGAGCTGCCGGTGGATAACTTTGGCGTGCCGCTGGCGGGTAGCCTGATTCCGTGGATCGACAAACAGCTTGATAACGGTCAGAGCCGCGAAGAGTGGAAAGGGCAGGCGGAAACCAACAAGATCCTCAACACATCTTCCGTAATTCCGGTAGATGGTTTATGTGTGCGTGTCGGGGCATTGCGCTGCCACAGCCAGGCATTCACTATTAAATTGAAAAAAGATGTGTCTATTCCGACCGTGGAAGAACTGCTGGCTGCGCACAATCCGTGGGCGAAAGTTGTTCCAAACGATCGGGAAATCACTATGCGTGAGCTAACCCCAGCTGCCGTTACCGGCACGCTGACCACGCCGGTAGGCCGTCTGCGTAAGCTGAATATGGGACCAGAGTTCCTGTCAGCCTTTACCGTGGGCGACCAGCTGCTGTGGGGGGCCGCGGAGCCGCTGCGTCGGATGCTTCGTCAACTGGCGTAATCTTTATTCATTAAATCTGGGGCGCGATGCCGCCCCTGCTAGTGCGTAATACAGGAGTAAGCGCAGATGTTTCATGATTTACCGGGAGTTAAATAGAGCATTGGCTATTCTTTAAGGGTGGCGGAATACACGAGTATTCACAGCCTTACCTGAAGTGAGGACGACGCAGAGAGGATGCACAGAGTGCTGCGCCGTTCAGGTCAAAAAAATGTCACAACCAGAAGTCAAAAATTCAGTTGGATGGGGTGACACAATAAAACAGGAAGACAAGCATGTCCGATCGTATCGATAGAGACGTGATTAACGCGCTAATTGCAGGCCATTTTGCGGATCCTTTTTCCGTACTGGGGATGCATAAAACCACCGCGGGACTGGAAGTCCGTGCCCTTTTACCCGACGCTACCGATGTGTGGGTGATTGAACCGAAAACCGGGCGCAAACTCGCAAAACTGGAGTGTCTCGACTCACGGGGATTCTTTAGCGGTGTCATTCCGCGACGTAAGAATTTTTTCCGCTATCAGTTGGCTGTTGTCTGGCATGGTCAGCAAAACCTGATTGATGATCCTTACCGTTTTGGCCCGCTAATCCAGGAAATGGATGCCTGGCTATTATCTGAAGGTACTCACCTACGTCCGTATGAAACCTTAGGCGCGCATGCAGATACTATGGATGGCGTCACAGGTACGCGTTTTTCTGTCTGGGCTCCAAACGCCCGTCGGGTCTCGGTGGTTGGGCAATTCAACTACTGGGACGGTCGCCGTCATCCGATGCGCCTGCGTAAAGAGAGCGGAATCTGGGAACTGTTTATCCCCGGGGCGCATAACGGTCAGCTCTATAAATACGAGATGATTGATGCCAATGGCAACTTGCGTCTGAAGTCCGACCCTTATGCCTTCGAAGCGCAAATGCGCCCGGAAACCGCGTCTCTTATTTGCGGGCTGCCGGAAAAGGTTGTGCAGACTGAAGAGCGCAAAAAAGCGAATCAGTTTGATGCGCCAATCTCTATTTATGAAGTTCACCTGGGTTCCTGGCGTCGCCACACCGACAACAATTTCTGGTTGAGCTACCGCGAGCTGGCCGATCAACTGGTGCCTTATGCTAAATGGATGGGCTTTACCCATCTCGAGCTACTGCCCATTAACGAGCATCCCTTCGATGGCAGTTGGGGTTATCAGCCAACCGGCCTGTATGCACCGACCCGCCGTTTTGGTACTCGCGACGACTTCCGTTATTTCATTGATGCCGCACACGCAGCTGGTCTGAACGTGATTCTCGACTGGGTGCCAGGCCACTTCCCGACTGATGACTTTGCGCTTGCCGAATTTGATGGCACGAACTTGTATGAACACAGCGATCCGCGTGAAGGCTATCATCAGGACTGGAACACGCTGATCTACAACTATGGTCGCCGCGAAGTCAGTAACTTCCTTGTCGGTAACGCACTTTACTGGATTGAACGTTTTGGTATTGATGCGCTGCGCGTCGATGCGGTGGCGTCAATGATTTATCGCGACTACAGCCGTAAAGAGGGGGAGTGGATCCCGAACGAATTTGGCGGTCGCGAGAATCTTGAAGCGATTGAATTCTTGCGTAATACCAACCGTATTCTTGGTGAGCAGGTTTCCGGTGCAGTGACAATGGCGGAGGAGTCTACCGATTTCCCTGGCGTTTCTCGTCCGCAGGATATGGGCGGTCTGGGCTTCTGGTACAAGTGGAACCTCGGCTGGATGCATGACACCCTGGACTACATGAAGCTCGACCCGATTTATCGTCAGTATCATCACGATAAACTGACCTTCGGGATGCTCTACAACTACACTGAAAACTTCGTCCTGCCGTTGTCGCATGATGAAGTGGTCCACGGTAAAAAATCGATTCTCGACCGGATGCCGGGCGACGCATGGCAGAAATTCGCTAACCTGCGCGCCTACTACGGCTGGATGTGGGCATTCCCGGGCAAGAAACTACTGTTCATGGGGAACGAATTTGCCCAGGGCCGCGAGTGGAACCATGACGCCAGCCTCGACTGGCATCTGTTGGAAGGCGGCGATAACTGGCACCACGGTGTCCAGCGTCTGGTGCGCGATCTGAACCACACCTACCGCCACCATAAAGCAATGCATGAACTGGATTTTGACCCGTACGGCTTTGAATGGCTGGTGGTGGATGACAAAGAACGCTCGGTGCTGATCTTTGTGCGTCGCGATAAAGAGGGTAACGAAATCATCGTTGCCAGTAACTTTACACCGGTGCCGCGCCATGATTATCGCTTCGGTATTAACCAGCCGGGTAAATGGCGTGAAATCCTCAATACCGATTCCATGCACTATCACGGCAGTAATGCAGGCAATGGCGGCACGGTACACAGCGATGAGATTGCCAGCCACGGTCGTCAGCATTCACTAAGCCTGACGCTACCACCGCTGGCCACTATCTGGCTGGTTCGGGAGGCAGAATGACACAACTCGCCATTGGCAAACCCACTCCCCTCGGCGCGCATTACGACGGTCAGGGCGTCAACTTCACACTTTTCTCCGCTCATGCCGAGCGGGTAGAGCTGTGTGTCTTTGATGCCAATGGCCAGGAACATCGCTATGACTTGCCAGGGCACAGTGGCGACATTTGGCACGGTTATCTGCCGGATGCGCGCCCGGGTTTGCGTTATGGTTATCGAGTTCATGGCCCCTGGCAACCTGCCGAGGGGCATCGCTTTAACCCGGCGAAGTTGTTGATTGATCCTTGCGCGCGGCAAATTGACGGGGAGTTTAAAGATAACCCGCTGCTGCACGCCGGTCATAATGAACCTGACTATCGCGACAACGCCTCCATTGCGCCGAAATGCGTAGTGGTGGTTGATCACTATGACTGGGAGGATGATGCCCCGCCGCGCACGCCGTGGGGCAGCACCATCATTTATGAAGCCCATGTCAAAGGATTAACGTACCTGCACCCGGAGATCCCGGTCGAGATCCGTGGCACTTATAAAGCCCTGGGGCATCCGGTGATGATCAACTATTTGAAACAGTTGGGCATTACCGCGCTGGAACTGCTGCCGGTGGCACAATTTGCCAGCGAACCACGCCTGCAACGTATGGGGCTAAGTAACTACTGGGGTTATAACCCGGTGGCGATGTTTGCGCTGCATCCGGCGTATGCCTGCTCGCCAGAAACGGCGCTGGATGAGTTTCGCGATGCAATCAAAGCACTGCATAAAGCGGGTATCGAAGTCATTCTTGATATCGTGCTCAACCATAGTGCGGAACTGGACCTCGACGGCCCGTTATTCTCGCTGCGTGGGATCGACAACCGTAGCTATTATTGGATAAGAGAAGACGGCGATTATCACAACTGGACCGGTTGTGGCAACACGCTCAATTTGAGTCATCCGGCGGTGGTAGATTATGCCAGCGCCTGCCTGCGTTATTGGGTAGAAACCTGCCACGTCGATGGTTTCCGCTTTGATCTGGCGGCAGTCATGGGCCGTACGCCAGAGTTTCGTCAGGATGCGCCGTTGTTTACCGCTATCCAGAACTGCCCGGTGCTCTCGCAGGTGAAGTTAATTGCTGAACCGTGGGATATCGCTCCTGGTGGTTATCAGGTGGGAAATTTCCCGCCGCTGTTTGCCGAGTGGAACGATCATTTCCGCGATGCAGCCCGTCGTTTCTGGCTGCATTATGATTTACCTCTGGGAGCGTTTGCCGGGCGTTTTGCTGCCTCCAGCGATGTTTTTAAACGTAATGATCGTCTGCCGAGTGCCGCGATTAATCTCGTCACCGCGCATGACGGTTTTACGCTTCGCGACTGCGTTTGCTTCAACCATAAACACAATGAAGCAAACGGAGAAGAAAATCGCGACGGGACCAACAACAATTACAGTAACAATCATGGTAAAGAAGGGTTAGGCGGTACTCTTGATCTGGTTGAACGGCGGCGCGACAGCATTCACGCCCTGTTAACAACGTTGTTGCTCTCCCAGGGTACGCCGATGTTACTGGCCGGTGACGAACATGGTCACAGCCAGCATGGCAATAACAATGCCTACTGTCAGGATAACCAATTAACCTGGTTGGACTGGTCGCAGGCAAGCAGTGGTTTAACCGCATTTACCGCCGCGTTAATCCATCTGCGCAAGCGCATTCCCGCTTTGATGGAGAATCGCTGGTGGGAAGAAGGCGACGGCAATGTCCGTTGGCTAAATCGATATGCTCAACCTTTAAGCACGGATGAGTGGCAAAACGGGCCGAAACAGCTGCAAATTCTGCTCTCGGATCGCTTTTTGATCGCAATTAACGCCACGCTTGAGGTAACAGAGATTGTTTTACCTGCTGGGGAGTGGCACGCCATTCCCCCATTCGCTGGAGAGGATAACCCAGTGATTACGGCTGTCTGGCAGGGACCTGCACACGGATTGTGTGTGTTCCAGAGATGATAAAAAAGGAGTTAGTCATGGTTAGTTTAGAGAAGAACGATCACTTAATGTTGGCGCGCCAGCTGCCATTGAAATCTGTTGCCCTGATACTGGCGGGAGGACGTGGTACCCGCCTGAAGGATTTAACCAATAAGCGAGCAAAACCGGCCGTACACTTCGGCGGTAAGTTCCGCATTATCGACTTTGCGCTGTCTAACTGCATCAACTCCGGGATCCGTCGTATGGGCGTGATCACCCAGTACCAGTCCCACACTCTGGTGCAGCACATCCAGCGCGGCTGGTCATTCTTCAATGAAGAAATGAACGAGTTTGTTGATCTGCTGCCAGCACAGCAGAGAATGAAAGGGGAAAACTGGTATCGCGGCACCGCAGATGCGGTCACCCAAAACCTCGACATTATCCGCCGTTATAAAGCTGAATACGTGGTGATCCTGGCGGGCGACCATATCTACAAGCAAGACTACTCGCGTATGCTTATCGACCACGTCGAAAAAGGCGCACGTTGCACCGTTGCTTGTATGCCAGTACCGATTGAAGAAGCCTCCGCGTTTGGCGTTATGGCGGTTGATGAGAACGATAAAATTATCGAATTCGTTGAAAAACCAGCTAACCCGCCGTCAATGCCGAACGATCCGAGCAAATCTCTGGCGAGTATGGGTATTTACGTCTTTGACGCCGACTATCTGTATGAACTGCTGGAAGAAGACGATCGCGATGAGAACTCCAGCCACGACTTTGGCAAAGATTTGATTCCCAAGATCACCGAAGCCGGTCTGGCCTATGCGCACCCGTTCCCGCTCTCTTGCGTACAATCCGACCCGGATGCCGAGCCGTACTGGCGCGATGTGGGTACGCTGGAAGCTTACTGGAAAGCGAACCTCGATCTGGCCTCTGTGGTGCCGGAACTGGATATGTACGATCGCAATTGGCCAATTCGCACCTACAATGAATCATTACCGCCAGCGAAATTCGTGCAGGATCGCTCCGGTAGCCACGGGATGACCCTTAACTCACTGGTATCCGGCGGTTGTGTGATCTCCGGTTCGGTGGTGGTGCAGTCCGTTCTGTTCTCGCGCGTTCGCGTGAATTCATTCTGCAACATTGATTCCGCCGTATTGTTACCGGAAGTATGGGTAGGTCGCTCGTGCCGTCTGCGTCGCTGCGTCATCGATCGTGCTTGTGTTATTCCGGAAGGCATGGTGATTGGTGAAAACGCAGAGGAAGATGCACGTCGTTTCTATCGTTCAGAAGAAGGCATCGTGCTGGTAACGCGCGAAATGCTACGGAAGTTAGGGCATAAACAGGAGCGATAATGCAGGTTTTACATGTATGTTCAGAGATGTTCCCGCTGCTTAAAACCGGCGGTCTGGCTGATGTTATTGGGGCATTACCCGCAGCACAAATCGCAGACGGCGTTGACGCTCGCGTACTGTTGCCTGCATTTCCCGATATTCGCCGTGGCGTGACCGATGCGCAGGTAGTATCCCGTCGTGATACCTTCGCCGGACATATCACGCTGTTGTTCGGTCATTACAACGGGGTTGGCATATACCTGATTGACGCGCCGCATCTCTATGATCGTCCGGGAAGCCCGTATCACGATACCAACTTATTTGCCTATACCGACAACGTATTGCGTTTTGCGCTGCTGGGGTGGGTTGGGGCAGAAATGGCCAGCGGGCTTGACCCATTCTGGCGTCCTGATGTGGTGCATGCGCACGACTGGCATGCAGGCCTTGCGCCTGCGTATCTGGCGGCGCGCGGGCGTCCGGCGAAGTCGGTGTTTACTGTGCACAACCTGGCCTATCAAGGCATGTTTTATGCACATCACATGAATGACATCCAATTGCCATGGTCATTCTTTAATATTCATGGGCTGGAATTCAACGGACAAATCTCTTTCCTGAAGGCCGGTCTGTACTATGCCGATCACATTACGGCAGTCAGCCCAACCTACGCTCGCGAGATCACCGAACCGCAGTTTGCCTACGGTATGGAAGGTCTGTTGCAACAGCGTCACCGTGAAGGGCGTCTTTCCGGCGTACTGAACGGCGTGGACGAGAAAATCTGGAGTCCAGAGACGGACTTACTGTTGGCCTCGCGTTACACCCGCGATACGTTGGAAGATAAAGCGGAAAATAAGCGCCAGTTACAAATCGCAATGGGGCTTAAGGTTGACGATAAAGTGCCGCTTTTTGCAGTGGTGAGCCGTCTGACCAGCCAGAAAGGTCTCGACCTGGTGCTGGAAGCCTTACCTGGTCTTCTGGAGCAGGGCGGGCAGCTGGCGCTACTCGGCGCGGGCGATCCGGTGCTGCAGGAAGGTTTCCTTGCGGCGGCAGCGGAATACCCCGGCCAGGTGGGCGTTCAGATTGGCTATCACGAAGCATTTTCGCATCGCATTATGGGCGGCGCGGACGTCATTCTGGTGCCCAGCCGTTTTGAACCGTGCGGCTTAACGCAACTTTATGGATTGAAGTACGGTACGCTGCCGTTAGTGCGGCGCACCGGTGGGCTTGCTGATACGGTTTCTGACTGTTCTCTTGAGAACCTTGCAGATGGCGTCGCCAGTGGGTTTGTCTTTGAAGATAGTAATGCCTGGTCGCTGTTACGGGCTATTCGACGTGCTTTCGTACTGTGGTCCCGTCCTTCACTGTGGCGGTTTGTGCAACGTCAGGCTATGGCAATGGATTTTAGCTGGCAGGTCGCGGCGAAGTCGTACCGTGAGCTTTACTATCGCTTGAAATAGTTTTCAGGAAACGCCTATATGAATGCTCCGTTTACATATTCATCGCCCACGCTTAGCGTAGAAGCTCTTAAGCACTCTATCGCTTACAAGCTGATGTTTACGATTGGAAAGGATCCGGTCGTCGCCAATAAACATGAATGGCTGAACGCAACGTTATTTGCTGTGCGCGATCGTCTCGTGGAGCGCTGGTTACGTTCAAACCGTGCCCAGTTGTCGCAAGAAACGCGTCAGGTTTACTACCTGTCGATGGAGTTTTTGATTGGCCGTACGCTCTCCAACGCCATGTTGTCGCTAGGAATTTACGAAGATGTACAGGGCGCACTGGAAGCGATGGGATTAAATCTCGAAGAGCTGATTGATGAAGAAAATGACCCGGGCCTCGGTAACGGTGGCCTGGGCCGTCTGGCGGCTTGCTTCCTCGATTCTCTGGCGACGTTAGGGTTGCCGGGGCGCGGTTACGGCATCCGCTATGACTACGGTATGTTCAAGCAGAACATCGTTAACGGTAGCCAGAAAGAGTCGCCTGACTACTGGCTGGAATACGGTAACCCGTGGGAATTCAAACGCCACAACACGCGCTATAAAGTCCGTTTTGGTGGTCGCATTCAGCAGGAAGGTAAAAAAACGCGCTGGATTGAAACCGAAGAGATTCTGGGAGTAGCTTACGATCAGATAATCCCAGGTTACGACACCGACGCGACCAACACGCTGCGTTTGTGGAGTGCGCAAGCCAGTAGCGAAATTAACCTCGGTAAATTCAACCAGGGTGACTACTTCGCGGCAGTGGAAGATAAAAACCACTCCGAGAACGTATCTCGCGTACTGTATCCGGACGACTCCACCTACTCCGGGCGTGAGCTGCGACTGCGTCAGGAATACTTCCTGGTTTCCTCGACCATTCAGGACATTTTAAGCCGCCATTACCAGTTGCATAAAACCTACGATAACCTGGCGGATAAAATTGCGATTCACCTCAACGATACCCATCCGGTGCTGTCGATTCCTGAGATGATGCGTCTGCTGATCGATGAGCACCAATTTAGCTGGGACGACGCGTTTGAAGTGTGTTGTCAGGTCTTCTCCTACACCAACCACACGCTAATGAGCGAGGCGCTGGAAACCTGGCCAGTCGATATGCTGGGTAAAATTCTGCCGCGTCACCTGCAGATCATCTTTGAAATCAACGACTATTTCCTGAAAACCTTGCAGGAACAGTATCCGAACGATACCGATCTGCTGGGACGGGCGTCGATCATTGATGAATCCAACGGTCGTCGTGTGCGTATGGCCTGGCTGGCGGTTGTGGTGAGCCACAAAGTTAACGGTGTATCGGAACTGCACTCTAACCTGATGGTGCAATCGCTATTTGCCGACTTTGCGAAAATCTTCCCGGGTCGTTTCACCAACGTCACCAACGGTGTGACGCCGCGTCGCTGGCTGGCGGTAGCGAACCCATCGCTTTCAGCCGTGTTGGACGAACACCTGGGCCGCAACTGGCGCACCGACCTTAGTCTGCTTAATGATCTGCAACAACACTGTGATTTCCCAATGGTTAATCACGCGGTGCATCAGGCGAAGCTGGAGAACAAAAAGCGTCTGGCGGAGTATATCGCCCAGCAGCTGAATGTGGTGGTAAATCCGAAAGCGCTGTTCGATGTGCAAATCAAACGTATTCACGAATACAAACGTCAATTGATGAATGTGTTGCACGTGATCACCCGCTATAACCGCATCAAGGCCGACCCGGATGCGAAGTGGGTACCGCGCGTGAATATTTTTGGTGGTAAGGCGGCTTCGGCCTATTACATGGCGAAGCACATTATTCATTTGATCAATGACGTAGCGAAAGTGATCAACAACGATCCGCAGATTGGCGACAAGCTGAAAGTCGTGTTCATCCCGAACTACAGTGTTAGCCTGGCGCAGTTGATCATTCCGGCGGCCGATCTGTCTGAACAGATTTCGCTGGCGGGGACGGAAGCTTCCGGCACCAGTAACATGAAGTTTGCGCTTAACGGCGCGCTGACTATCGGTACGCTGGACGGTGCGAATGTCGAGATGCTGGATCATGTCGGTGCTGACAATATCTTTATCTTTGGTAACACAGCGGAAGAAGTGGAAGAACTGCGTCGTCAGGGCTACAAACCGCGTGAATACTACGAGAAAGATGAGGAGCTGCATCAGGTGCTGACGCAAATCGGCAGCGGTGTATTCAGTCCGGAAGATCCGGGTCGTTATCGCGATCTGGTTGATTCGCTGATCAACTTCGGCGATCACTACCAGGTGCTGGCGGATTATCGCAGCTATGTAGATTGTCAGGATAAAGTTGACGAACTCTACGAGCGTCAGGAAGAGTGGACCGCAAAAGCGATGCTGAACATTGCCAATATGGGTTACTTCTCTTCTGACCGTACGATCAAAGAGTATGCCGATTATATTTGGCATATTGATCCGGTGAGATTATAAGTTCGCTAAAAAACAGAACGGGGCCAAAAGGTCCCGTTTTTTTCGCCTTTATTTAGGAAAAGTGTCCAGAGGGGGCGAGGGTTATCGGGGAGTATAATTTCGCCATTCAGCAAGAATGGAAAGAATAATGCAAAGCGGAAAATGGATTTTGACCTCGCTGGTAATGACTTTTTTTGGCATCCCCATACTGGCGCAATTTTTGGCAGCGGTTGTTGCCATGCTGGGGGCCGGGCTTGCCGCTATTCTTGAGGTTTGCAATTTACTCTTTACGCCAACAATTTATCTTCTACTCAACGTCTTTATGCTGACGCTGGGGGCGATAATCATATTTTTCTCTGGTCGCGTGTGGGCTGGTGATAGCGCACCAGAAAAAAGAGAAATAGCCGCCTGGCGACAATGCTTTTTTCTCTTACCCGCGCTATTAACCCTGGTTGGCTGGATAATCGCGCTACATCTGGCAGATTATCAATTTCGCCAGATGGGATCGGGCTGGTTGGCAAACCTTATGCTTTCCTGGCAGGGTGTTTTGTTACTCTCATTAATCAGTGGCGACTACTGGTGGATAGTCATTATACCCGTTGGCGCGCATATCAGTTTTTCGCTGGGATACGGCCGGCTGGCCGACAAGGCATCCTTTAACCGGCACGTCCGGGCTACGTTGCCGTAACTTACTCCTGTTTCTACTTCTCTTACTTGGTTTTGTCGCTGGGTATCAGGCTTATTTATATAAACAGCTTAATCCCGGTGTTGGTGTGCGTGAAAATATTGATACCTGGGCCTGGCGACCCGATAAACTTAATAATCAACTGACGCCACTGCGTGGTAAACCACAAATTCAACTTACGCAAAACTGGCCGCGACTCGATGGCGCTACGGCGGCGTACCCCATTTATGCCTCTGCATTTTATGCATTAAGTGTAATACCAGAGGATTTTCACGTTTGGGATTATCTGGATAACTCTCGTACGCAAGAAGCATATAACAAAATCGTTAACGGTGATGCCGATATTATTTTCGTGGCGCAACCTTCCGATGGGCAAAAAAAACGCGCTGAGAAATCGGGCGTCACTTTGCTGTACACGCCATTTGCCCGTGAAGCGTTTGTTTTCATCGTCAATGCGGATAATCCGGTTAATTCCCTGACTGAACAACAGGTGCGTGACATTTTCAGTGGCGCAATTACCAACTGGCGCGCGGTTGGCGGTGACGATCAGGAGATCCAGACCCGGCAACGCCCGGAAGACTCTGGCAGCCAGACGGTGATGCTATCGCAGGTCATGAAAAATGTCCGCATGATCTCGCCGCAGGAAACGGAAGTGGCAAGCGTGATGGAGGGAATGATTAACGTTGTTGCCGAATACCGTAATACAAAAAACGCAATAGGCTACACCTTCCGCTATTACGCAACACAAATGAATGCCGATAAAAATATAAAACTGCTAGCGATTAACGGTATTGCACCGACTGCGGAAAATATTCGCAACGACAAATATCCCTATATCGTCGATGCCTTAATGGTAACGCGGGAAAATACGACGTCAGAGACACAAAAATTGGTGGAGTGGTTCTTAACGCCGCAGGGGCAGAGTTTGGTGGAAGATGTGGGCTATGTGCCGATGGATAAAACGTTGCATTAAGCAGGATTACAATATGGATATCATTAATATTTTCCTGAACGCGGCGAATGCCCTTTTTATCTATCAGCCGTTTATGCACGATCAGCGGGCGAGGGGGTAATTATGCACCCCACTCCTGCCATGCAGGCATTAATTGAGCAGATATATCATATTTTTCGTCGTTATCCGGCGCCGCAGCAATTTGTGGTTTGTTGTGAATATTGTCTGAGTCAACAGGAACAAAAAGCATTACGGAATACATCGTTGCGAGCGATTCCTTATTCCTTAATCAATGCCTGGAATAGTAGTCCAGGACCTGATCCGCAAAACAGCGATGAGGTTCGTTATTTTCTGCCTCGTTTACTGGAGTTTGTTGCGCAGGGGCAGTTTGACAATATTCACGAAGTATTTTCTCTACGGCGTATAAACCTTGCCAGTAAAGAAAACTGGCGTGAGGATGAACGGGAAATATTGCAGCAATTTGCTTGCCAGTATATGACTGATTGGGTATCCGGGGATGAGGCTGTCGAATTACAGTACAAGCTGGAAATGTTTTTCCGTGCCGATATCGCTCTTTCGCCATTGCTTGATTCGATTATTTCAGTTCCCGGACTTT
>ENA-UOJD01002134-UOJD01002134.1-human-gut-metagenome-genome-assembly--contig:-P48-NODE-2134-length-17277-cov-10.173441_pt1 | contig 17277 bp, 16 predicted proteins | sample MGYA00242342_ERZ723889 | MGnify/ENA metagenome assembly ERZ723889
TGGCGGTGGCGACGACGTTTGTGCATGCGTCGCTGGTGGAGGAGATAGGAGAAGGGTAGATAGGAATACACATCGTACTTTTAAGATGCCTTAGTAAATGCAGTAAGCACTCAAAAAAGTCAATAAGATTTCACTAGATAATGTAAAATCTGAATTATTTTTTGTGAAAAAACGTTTTTTAGCACTATATAGTGTCTTACTTAAGGAGTATGCCCTAAATTGAGTGCTTACTAAAATTGGACACTTATGAAAAAGAGGATGAGCATAGCCAATAGCAATAGGCGTATTGCAAAGAATACCTTATATCTTTATATGCGAACATTAATAGTTATGTTTGCAATGCTTTATACATCTCGCATTGTACTAGAATCTTTGGGCGTAGAGGATCTTGGAATATATAATGTAGTTGGAGGTATTGTAGCGTTGTTGTCTATTTTTCAATCTTCTTTATCAAAAGCAACAAGCCGTTTTTTAAATTTTGAATTGGGGAAAGGAAGTGGGCCGGATGTTTTGAGACGGGTCTTTTCTATGTCAATGACAATTCATATTATTGTTGCATTTGTTGCCATATTATTGGGAGAAACTATAGGCCTTTATATATTGAAAAATTTTACTGTTATACCTATAGAGAAGCAAGTAGATGCATTTGTTGTATTTCACTGTTCATTATTAATTTTTTGTTTCCACATAGTGCGTATTCCTTATGATGCTGTAATTATTGCTCATGAGAATATGTCTGTATATGCCTATTTATCTATTTTAGAAGCTATATTACAATTGCTTTCATCTATCATATTGCTGAATTATGGTAACAATAAATTGTTTTTTTATGCTTTCTTGATGCTGGTTAGTGCTGCAATATTATATTTTTGTTACTTTGTTTATGTTAAGATTAAATTTAAACAATATCGCTTTTCTTTTATATGGCAAAAGAATTATAGTGTAAGTCTATTATCTTTTTCTGGATGGAATTTGGTTACTTCTTCGGCTAATGTGGCTACACAACAAGGGGTTAGTTTATTATTTAATAATTTTATAGGCTTAGTTGCTAATACAGCTTTAGGATTTGCTAACCAAGTAAATGGTGCTGTTGGAAAATTTGTCGGAAGTTTTACTACCGCATTTAACCCTCAAGTTGTTAAATTATGTGCGCAGCAAGATTATGAGAAATTACACTTATTGATGAATAGAGCTTCAAAATATTCATTTATACTAGTATGGGTAATGGCATTTCCATTGATTTTGAATATGGATTTTGTATTACATTTGTGGTTGGGTGCTGTGCCGCAATATACGGTTGACTTTTGTAGAATGATTTTAGTATGTTCTGTAATAGATGCTACTACAGGAGTATATAATACAACAATTATCGCGACTGGTAAAATAAGAAATTATCAAATATGTATATCGCTTTCTTTTATTATTGATTTTTGTTTAGCTGTTATTTTGTTAAAATCTAATTTATCTCCTATATTAGTCTTTGGTAGTCGTATTCTGACAAGAGGAATTTTTAATATGTTTATAGGCTGGTACTTTATAAGAAAAATTGTGGACTTTGATGTTTATAAGCATGTAAAAATAGTTTGGTTGCCTATTATTGTCACTGTATTAATAACCGTATTATTATTTTTAACGATTAATCACAATTTATTAGGGTGGAGACGTTTGGTTCTGACTACTATATTGAATTTTATTGTCGTGTCAATTTGTGTTTATTATCTTATTATGGACCAGGCAGAAAAAGCGGTACTAATACAATTGGTGAAAAAAAATATATTTCGGTCAATATGATGTTGTTTTTACTTTAGTTTCCGTGCTTTACAGATATAAACACTTTAGTCCTTAATAAGTTGAATTAAAAAAGAGAAAAGTATAAGTATGAATATTCTTATATTATTATTTATAGTTTTGTCTATTTTAGGATTAATTTTTAAGAGAAGCAAATTTCTAACATCCATAATACTATTTTTTATATGGATTCTTGCATGGAACGAGTCTCTTCCAGATTTTTACAACTATCAAGTATCATATCTAAATCATACATTTAGTGATTTGGGATATGGCTTATTATGTAGTATTTTTGATAATTTAGGCTATAATTATTTAGAGTTTAAATTAATTATATATGCATTGGCGCTTTATTCATTATATAATTTCATTATCAAATACTCATATTGTTGTTCTTTAATAGCATCGTTGTATTTAATTAATTTTTCAATTTTAGATATTGAACAGTGTAGAAATTTTTTTGCATTTTCTTTGTTCTTGAACGCTTTACCATTCTTGATGGATAGGAATAGTATGTCAAGTAGAATTAAATATTTTATTATAACATTATTAGCTGCTTCCATTCATGTTTCAATATTGTTTTATATATCATTTTTGCTGATTAATAAGAATTCTCTTTCAAATATAAAATGTGTAATAATAGGTTCAATAATATGCTTTATAATTTTATATGTAGCTTCAGGTTTACTTGTGGAAAGAACGACATTATATATGCAAGAAACATCTAGTCTTACGAAGCAATTGGTTGTATTGACTTTTTTGATAAATTTAGGATTGATTTATTTATATGATAAACGTATAATTAATCATTTAGCGTTGAGATCTGTATCGGTTAGTAGTAGTCAGAAACCATTACTTTATATAAGTAATGGTAGTCAGATGGTTTTGTTTATTAATATCACTTTGATCTTTTTATTGCCATTAGTTTTTAATTCATTGTCTTTTCTTAGATTATACAGATATATTGGAATAGTGAATATAATATTTATATCCAACATAATACTGATAAAACACAAACTTTTTGATGGAATAAAATTATATATATATGCATTTACATATTTGTGTATTATATATGCCATGCATTCAACTTCTTTAGTGACTAAAGTAGTACCATTGATTTTTTATGATAATATTTTATTAAATAGTTTAGTAGAATGATCTATAACCTCCTAATGGATATAGTGTATTTGTTATATATTTCCCATTTATGAAACTTTTTACAATAAATGATAGAATTCTATTTTATCATGAATATGTAACTTCGGTAGATACCGGTATTATTTATAAGCCTTTAAAATTTGATTGGCAAAAAGCAATGAGGTTTTTGCATATGAAATTGAAGCTTCCATTTTTTAGTATTTGGTACTCTAAGGAATTTAGAAATTTTATAACGAAAGACGTTATCATCATATTTGATTCAGTTTTGACTATTCAAGCTGCTAATTATATCAAAAGAAAAAATCCCAATGCAAGAGTTATATATTGGTTTTGGAATCATATATATATACCGTCCGATTTGCAATATATAAATCCTACCATTGAAAAATGGTCATATGATTATGAAGATTGTGAAAAATACGAATTGAAATACAATACACAGTTTTATTTTAAGAGTTTGTTACAAACTCCTTTTGATTCAAAAGAAATCATGGATTTTTTCTTTGTAGGAGCGGATAAAGGAAGAAAGGATAAGCTTATAGAATTGGAAGAATTACTGAAAAGGTATAATCTTAAATATACATTTTCTATTACTGGTAGTAAAAGACAAGAAAGTATAAAAAAATGGATGCCGTATGATGTAGTTATAGATAATATTCTACATTCTAAATGTATAGTTGATATAGTACCTCCAGAGCAAAAGGGATTAACATTAAGACCGTTGGAAGCATTGTTTTTTCAAAAAAAATTATTAACGAATTTCGTAGAAATACAAGAAAGTGAGTTTTATAATAGGAACAACATTTTTATTTGGGGAATAGATGATGAAACACAAATAGTAGATTTTGTGAATTCTCCTTATGATGAGACTGTTAATATATACATTGATAAATATGATTTTAAAAATTGGTTAAATAGATTTTGTTGATCAAATGTGTTGAGATAATTTTTCTATAATGTGTTTTTGAACATCTTTAGTTTGAATATGGTGGGATTAAATTATAAAAATGTTTATTATGAAGTTGTTATTTAGTGCAGCGACAAAAGTTAGTTTATATAACGGAAAATATTATGAGCATTCATTGTCAAATGTGATAATTCCGAGGTATCTAAAATATTGTGAACAATTATATTGTTTGTGCAATGTTGAAGAAGTTAATGAAGAGCCTATTCAGCCTCAGATTTTATACAAAAATGTAGAAATAGTAGATTCATATAGGATAAATACTTTTAGGAAGTTATTGTTTTCTGAATATAAAAATAATAGCATAATAGAAGAAGTAGTAAGAAAAGTTGATGCTTGTGTGATACATATGCCTACTCGTATTGGAAGGCAAATAATAAAAATAGCCCAAAAGTATTCTAAACCATATTTATTGGTGATAGTAGGTTGCCCTTGGGATGCATATTGGAATCATGGATTATTAGGAAAAATTGTGGCTCCAATGGAGTTTTGGAGGTTAAGAAAGGTTGTAAAAGAGTCTAAATATGCAATGTATGTAACGAATTCTTTTTTACAAGCCAGATATCCTTCAAAAGGAAGATCAATAGGTTGCAGCGATGTATATTTGAACAATATTGATGATAAAGTTTTATCCGAAAGGTTATTGAGAATAGATAATAATGATAATAATTTGATAATTGGAACTTTGGCTGCGGTAGATGTTGCTTATAAAGGACAAGCTTATGTCATTAAAGCAATAGCAAATTTAAAAAAACTTGGTGTAACGTTTGATTATTACTTGGCTGGTGGAGGTGATAAAACTCGTTTACTAAAAATTGCAAAAAAACTGGGGGTTGAAGATAATGTTAAATTTTTAGGTTTTTTAAATAGGAATGAAGTTTCGTTATATTTAAAAAGAATTGATATCTATATTCAACCAAGTAAACAAGAGGGTTTGCCAAGAGCTTTAGTTGAGGCAATGTCTTATGCTTGTCCTGCATTGGGTTCTAAAGTTGCAGGCATTCCAGAATTGTTAGATGAAAAATGCTTGTTTAAAAAAGGAAATGTCTCTGCAATATGCAATTTATTATTATCATTCAGTAAAGAAAAAATGAAATCTTATGCAAAGAGGAATTTTGAGATGTCAAAATTGTACACACTCTCAATTCTTGAAAGTCGAAGGGATAGTTTTATAAAAGAATTCTTAGATTATGTCCATCTTCAAAAATAAAATCCTTCTTATTACAGGAGGTACCGGCAGCTTCGGCAATGCCGTTCTTCGTCGTTTTCTTGATAGCGATATCAAAGAGATTCGCATATTCAGCCGTGACGAGAAGAAGCAGGATGATATGCGCCATCACCTGCAAAATCCGAAAGTAAAATTCTATATCGGTAATGTTCGTGACCGACAGTCCGTAGATGGTGCAATGGTGGGAGTGGACTATGTGTTTGCAGCTGCCGCCTTGAAACAAGTACCCAGTTGCGAGTTCTTCCCGTTGCAGGCGGTACAGACCAATGTAATCGGTACGGATAATGTACTGGAATCAGCTATTGTGCATGGAGTGAAGAATGTGGTGGTGCTTTCTACCGACAAGGCTGCCTATCCCATCAATGCTATGGGCATCAGCAAGGCAATGATGGAGAAGGTGGCAATAGCTAAGGGCCGTGCCCTGGGCGACGGGGCAGAGACAACTATTTGCTGTACCCGCTACGGTAATGTGATGGCAAGCCGCGGCTCTGTGATTCCCTTGTGGGTGGAGCAGATAAAGAACGGCAAGCCCATCACCATCACTGACCCGAACATGACTCGTTTCATGATGACATTGGACGATGCGGTGGATTTGGTAATCTATGCGTTTACGCATGGCAGGAACGGTGACCTTTTTGTCCAGAAAGCTCCTGCCGCCACGTTGGATGTATTGGCATGTGCCTTGAAGGATACCTATGCCCAGATAAATCCCATGTACGGTGACACAGAAGTGAAGATTATCGGCACACGCCACGGTGAAAAGCTGTACGAGACACTAGTTACCCGCGAGGAGATGGCGAAGGCGATTGACATGGGGGACTATTATCGCATCCCTTGCGATACCCGTGACCTGAACTACGACAAATTCTTCACGGAAGGGAACGAGGACATTGCTTGTATAGAGGATTACCACAGCCACAACACCACTCGTTTGGACGTGGAGGGCATGAAAAAGTTGCTGTTCAAGCTGAATTTTATCCGTGAAGACTTGGGACTCCAGCCCCGTGCCAAAGCGAAGGAAATTCGTAGTGAATAAATAATTGAATCCTTATGAAAATTTTAGTGACCGGTGCCCGTGGGTTCGTCGGTCGTAACCTTTGTGCCCAACTGAACAATATCAAGGAGGACAAAGCTCGGTGTTATGGCAATCTGACAGTTTCCGAGGTGTACGAGTATGACATAGACTCCCGCCCTGAAGAACTAGACGCTTATTGCTCGGACTGTGATTTTGTGTTCAATCTGGCGGGTGTGAACCGCCCGCAGAATGCGGAAGAGTTTATGCAAGGTAATTTCGGCTTTGCCTCCACGCTGCTTGGCACGCTGAAGAAGTATGGGAACAAATGCCCCGTGATGCTCTCTTCGAGCATCCAGGCGACCTTTGCCGGGCGTTTCGGCACATCGGAATACGGCAAGAGCAAGAAGGCGGGCGAAGAGCTGTTTTTTGATTATGGCACAGAGACCAGTGCCAAAGTGCTGGTTTACCGTTTTCCCAACCTATTCGGGAAATGGTGCCGCCCGAACTATAACAGTGTCGTGGCGACTTTCTGTCATAACATGGCGAATGACCTCCCCATTCAGGTGAATGATCCTGCTGTGGAACTGGATCTGCTCTATATTGATGACTTGGTGGAAGAGATGATTGGCGCCTTGAAGGGTAATGAACATCGCTGCGAGTTTGACGGGGTGGAACCTCTATTCCAAGCCAGCGGAAAATATTGCGCGGCTCCCATCACTCACAAAGTGACGTTGGGCGAGATTGTGCGTTTATTGAAAATATTCAAGGAGCAGCCTCAGACTTTGATGATGCCCGAAATTCCGAAGAATTCATTTGCCAAGAAACTCTATAGCACTTTTCTGAGCTATTTGCCCAAGGAAAAGGCAATCTTCCCCTTGACGATGAATGTAGATGTCCGCGGTTCATTTACGGAATTGCTGAAGACTACGGACTGTGGGCAGTTCTCGGTGAACATTTCCAAGCCAGGCATAACCAAGGGGCAGCATTGGCATCATACAAAATGGGAATTTTTCATAGTCGTGTCGGGCAAAGCGCTCATCCAGCAGCGCCAGGTGGGGAGTGACGAAGTCTTGGACTTTGAGGTGAGTGGCGATAGAATTGAAGCGGTTCACATGCTTCCCGGCTATACCCACAACATCATAAACCTGAGCAACAATGAGGACCTGGTAACGTTGATGTGGGCCAATGAACCGTTTGATCCGGATAGACCCGATACTTATTTCTTACTTGTAGAATAAATTATTATGGAATTAAGAACCGATTATTCTAATATCAAGTTTGCGAATAATGGCAGACTCAAGTTATTGATTATTGTGGGTACCCGCCCTGAAATTATCCGTTTGGCTGCGGTAATCAACAAATGTCGCAAGTATTTTGACACCATCCTGGCGCATACGGGCCAGAACTACGACTATAACTTGAATGGTGTTTTCTTTAAAGACTTGAAGTTGCAGGACCCTGAGGTTTATATGGATGCGGTAGGCGACGACCTTGGCTCCACGATGGGCAACATCATTAATGCTTCTTACAAGCTGATGGTACAGACTCAGCCTGATGCCGTGCTGGTCTTGGGCGATACCAACTCCTGCTTGAGCGTGATAGGTGCGAAGCGCCTGCATATTCCCATCTTCCACATGGAGGCAGGTAACCGCTGCAAGGATGAGAACCTTCCCGAGGAGACTAACCGCCGTATTGTGGACATTATCAGCGATGTGAACTTGGCTTACAGTGAACATGCTCGTCGTTACCTGGCAGAGTGCGGTCTTCCCAAGGAGCGCACTTATGTTACGGGCAGCCCTATGGCTGAGGTTTTGTACCAGAATTTGGCAGAGATTGAGTCAAGTGACATCCACTGTAGCTTGGGTCTGGAGAAGGGCAGGTATATCCTGCTCTCTGCCCACCGTGAAGAGAACATTGATACGGAAAAAAATTTCTCTTCGTTGTTTACAGCCATCAACAGAATGGCAGAGAAATATGATATGCCTATACTTTACAGCTGTCATCCTCGGAGTCGCAACCGTCTTGCTGCCAGCGGATTTAAACTGGACAAACGCGTAATACAGCACGAACCGTTGGGTTTTCACGATTACAATTGCCTGCAAATGAATGCTTTTGTGGTAGTGAGTGACAGCGGCACGTTGCCCGAGGAGTCTTCATTCTTCACCAGTGTAGGGCATCCTTTCCCGGCAGTCTGTATCCGTACCAGCACGGAACGTCCTGAAGCTTTGGATAAAGCAGGTTTTGTGCTGGCAGGTATTGACGAGAAGTCGTTACTTCAAGCAGTTGATATAGCTGTGGAAATGAATATAAATGGTGATTGTGGTCTTCCAGTTCCTAATTATATGGACAAGAATGTATCAGCTAAGATTGTGAAGATAATCCAGAGTTATACAGGAGTGGTAAATAAGATAGTTTGGAGGAAGGAATAGAAACATAATGAAAAAAATTGCGATAATTAATACTCTACCTATTCCTTCAGGAAATGCTTCTGTAAATCGTTTTTTATCTTATTCTAAAGGATTGGTAGAGTTGGGACATCAAGTTACAATATTATCATCAGCCCAGAATGATATAGCTGAAATAGAACTTGATGGCGTTAAATGCTATAATTTAGGAACAAAATATAAGTTCTCTCTTTTAATAGCTTTATTGAGGATTTTGAAAAATATACTATCAAGTGAGTATGATTTTATAATATTAGTATCAAATAGTTTGCTTTTAATTTATCCCATTGCTTTAATTTCTAAAATAACTGGTATAAAATTGTTACAAGAAAAGAGCGAATTTCCATTTGTCTTAATGAAAAACGGGATGATTTCTAAAATAAAAGCTGCTATATATGTTAATACTACGTATAGATTATTTGATGGTTTAATAGTAATGACAAAACCATTGATGAAGTATTTTCAATATAAGGTTTCCTCTAAATGTAAAATGATAGAAATTCCTATGACTGTGGACTTTTCACGATTTCAAATTAAAAAAGAAAAAACAAATTTTGGTGAATATATTGCATATTGTGGAAATATGTCTGGTAATAAAGATGGAATCTATAATTTGATAGATTCATTTTATTATATAGAAAAAGCAAGATATTCCATAAAATTATTAATGATAGGTGGCACAAATAAAGAAGAGGAGTTTGATGCTATAAAGAAATATGTTAAAGAATTAGATTTGAAAAATGTTATATTTTATGGTAAAGCCTCTAGAGAAGAAATACCATCATTGTTAGTAAATGCTAAGATATTAGCTTTAGCCAGACCATCTGGTTTGCAGTCGTCGGGTGGATTTCCTACTAAATTAGGAGAATATCTTTCTACAGGAAATCCTATAGTAGTTACATCGGTAGGTGATATACCATTGTATTTAAATACTGTGAATTCGTATATTGTTAGAGCCGATGATAATGAAGCTTTCGCTGGACAGATAAAATCTATTTTGGATAATTATGAAGAAGCAATGAAAAAATCAGTATTAGGTAAAAAATTAGCGAAAACAATTTTCAATTCTGTAGTACAAGCAAAACGATTGTCTGATTATTTAAATGAATTTTAGTAATGAAATTAGTACTTTTAGGAGATATTGCTTTATTTGGAATTTTATCAAAAAGGAACAACTCCAATATTGAAATATACTTTAAAGACATTGCAGACTATTTATCTATTGCTGATTATGTGATTGGTAATCTTGAGACACCGTTTTCAGTTAAGCAGAAAACAAATGGTGCTAAATCTGCGTATATATATTCAGATGTTGAGAATGTTGAAATTTTAAAATATCTTCATATAGACGCTGTTACTCTAGCCAACAACCATATTTTTGATTATGGTAAAGAAGGGTATGAAACAACAAAACAGTTGTTAAAAGAGAATGGTATAGAATATTTTGGTTCTGAGGGAAAATCTGTAAGATTGACAGTAGATGAAAATAAATTGTCATTACATGGTTTTTGCTGTTATTCTACAAATCCTCTGAATGCTGTTCAATATGGACGTTATGGTGTGAATGCGTTTAATACCGAAGTTGTTAAAGAGTTATTTGTTAATGATAAAGAAGATGGATATTTAAGTATTCTTTCGGTTCATGCAGGATTAGAGCATGTAAATTATCCAAGCCTTGATTCTGTTTCTGTCGCTAGAACTTTTGCATCGTATAATGATTATATCTATTACGGTCATCATCCTCATGTGGCACAAGGTATAGAAATGCATAAATCATCATTAATAGCTTATAGCCTTGGAAACTTTTGTTTTGATGATGTATATACATCGGTATCTAAAGCTCCATTGGTAAAACTTTCTGAAAATAATAGGTCCTCTTATGTTTTAGAGGTTGATATAAGGAATAATAAGATATTTTCTTATAAGATTGTACCTATTTATATTGGAAAAGACAAGCTACACATCAATAAGGGGGTAGATGAAAATACAGTCAAGCACTATACATCTAAAATTAATCAATTATCTACAGAAGAATATAATAAATTGCGCTCATCATTATTGAATGAGTACTATGCTGAGAGGAGGAAAAAAAGAAATATATATTGGTATTTAAAACGACTTAGATTAAGGTATGCCAAATTGTTGGTAGCAGGCTATAACAATTCTAGACTATATAAAAAAAATATTAAAATATCATAGAATGAGAGTTTTTGTTAATGTTCCTGATGGGAAACTGCATTCTACCTCATGGGTTTATCCTTGGATAGAATATTTACAATTAAATAAAATTGAATATGTTGAAATTGACATAACAAAGTGTAATCCTATTGATATTATTCAAGATTATGATGTTTTCTTGTGGCATTTTAGCCAATACAACTATATTGATATGCTTGAAGCAAGAAACATTATTTATTCTTTAAAACTTAAAAATCCAAACTTGAAAGTATTCCCAGATTTTAATGATGCATGGCACTTTGATGATAAGGTTGCGGAAATGTATGCGTTGAAAGCTGTAGGAGCGCCAATTCCTAATTCGTGGGTATTTTATGATGTTGATACCTTAAAAAATGCGATTAGTAATAAGGAAATTATTTTTCCAATCATTGCAAAATTGAGGACAGGATCGGGTTCTCATAATGTTAGAAAGATAGAAAATAAGAAGCAATTAATATCATATGCTAAACGAATGTTTGGCAAGGGTTATAATCCATCACCTAGTTTATTGTATAAAACAACATCAAATATTCGTTCATCACATGATAAAGCTACTTTCTTTTCTAAATTAAAAAGAGTTCCAGAATTCTTAAGAGTTTTGAAAGAGTCACAGAAATTTCCCCACGAAAAAGGATATGTATATTTGCAAGAATTTATTCCTAATGATGGATTTGATATGAAAGTTGTTGTCGTAAAGGATAAATTATCTGGATTATACCGTCCTATTAGAAGCCATGATTTTAGAGCGTCAGGTGGCGGGGAAGTCAAGTATAAAAAGGATTTATTAACTGATGATATAATAAATTCTGCATTTAGTGTTTCAGATTCTTTAGGCTTTCAATGTGTTGGGTTCGATTATGTTATAGATAACAGAACTGGTAAAGGAGTTATTATAGAGATGAGTTATGGTTTTTCTCATGTAGCTATTATGGGGATGAATGGTTGGTATGATAGAAATAAGCAATGGCATGATGGAGCTTTAAATGCTCCCTACGAAATTCTTAAAAATATAGTCAAACAAAGTAGAAGTGAAAAGTAAAATGATAAGAGTTTTAGTAACAGGAGGTGCTGGCTTTATCGGCTCTAACCTTTGCGAGTATTTACTTGCCCATAATTATGAAGTTGTATGTTTGGACAACTTCGCAACAGGGAAGATTGAGAATCTTCTTCCGTTATTGAATCAATATCCTGATACATTTAAACTGATTGTAGGTGACATCCGTAATTTCTCTGATTGCCAGGAGGCAGTAGTAGGAGTCGATTATATTCTGCATGAGGCAGCATTGGGTTCTGTACCCCGTTCCATCAAAGACCCTGCCACTACTAATGCAGTTAATATTAGTGGCTTCCTGAATATGTTGATTGCTGCCCGTGATGCAGGAGTGAAACGCTTTATGTATGCGGCAAGTTCATCCACTTATGGAGATAGCCAGTCTCTTCCCAAAGTGGAAGATGTGATCGGTAGACCGTTATCTCCTTATGCTGTAACCAAATATGTGAACGAGCTTTATGCGGATGTATTTGCACGTACTTATGGAATGGAATGTATCGGCTTACGCTATTTTAACGTATTCGGACGTCGTCAGGACCCCTTTGGTGCTTATGCTGCTGTTATCCCCTTATTTGTGAAGAAATTGATGGCACACGAGAGTCCCGTGATTAACGGTGATGGTGAATACAGCCGTGATTTTACTTACATTGACAATGTAATCCAGATGAATATGCTTGCCATGACAACCACCAATCCGGATGCAGTCAATCAGGTTTATAATACCGCTTTTGGAGAAAGGACTACATTGAATCAGCTGGTGAATTATTTGAAGGAATATTTGAGTGAGTTTGATCCGAAAATAGCTGATGTGGAGATTCTTCATGGCCCGAATCGGCAGGGTGATATACCTCATTCTTTGGCTTGTATTGATAAGGCTAGAAAACTTCTTGGTTATATTCCGGAATACAGCATGCGCGACGGTCTGAAAGAAGCTGTCAAATGGTATTGGCATAATATTTGATTCACTCATTCTTTTTTCCCTTTCTATTAGCTAATAAACTAAACTTCCTAATAAATACTGAAAATCTTATGGATACAGTAAAAATTGCCGTAATCGGTCTCGGTTACGTAGGGCTTCCTTTGGCTCGTTTGTTCTCTACCAAATACAAAACTGTTGGTTTTGACATGAATAAATCCCGTGTGAATGCATTGATGGCAGGACACGATGCTACCCTTGAAGTTTCGGACGAATTGCTGCAGTCTGCCATTGCCAATGGCTTCAAGTGCACGGCTGACATTGAAGACATTCGTGATTGCAACTTCTATGTTGTGGCAGTTCCTACCCCTGTGGATCATAACCATAATCCGGACTTGACTCCTCTGTACAATGCAAGTACCACTGTGGGGAAAGTGATTTCCAAAGGTGATATTGTAGTGTATGAATCTACAGTATATCCGGGTGTGACTGAGGATGAATGTATTCCGGTAGTGGAAAGAATATCCGGTTTGAAATTCAATACGGATTTCTTTGCAGGCTATTCCCCCGAACGTATCAATCCGGGTGACAAGCTACACACAGTCGAGAAGATAAAGAAAGTGACTTCAGGTTCAACTCCTGAAATTGGTAAGAAAGTGAACGAAGTGTATGCTTCTGTTATATCTGCCGGAACACATTTGGCTCCCACGATGAAGGTGGCAGAGGCGGCCAAAGTCATTGAGAATTCGCAACGTGATATCAATATAGCCTTTGTCAATGAGCTTTCCAAGATATTCACGCGTATGGGGATTGATACTCAGGATGTGTTGGAGGCTGCAAGTACCAAATGGAATTTTCTTCCCTTCAAGCCGGGGCTGGTTGGAGGACACTGCATTGGCGTAGACCCTTATTATCTGGCCCAGTGTGCACAGAGTTATGGCTATAATCCTGAAATCATATTGGCCGGTCGTCGTATGAATGATGGTATGGGAGAGTATGTGGCTGGTCAAGTGATAAAACTGATGCTGAAAAAAGGAATTCAGGTTTTGAACTCTAATATACTGATACTCGGTTTTACTTTCAAGGAGAATTGTCCGGATGTACGTAATACGAAAGTGATAGATATTTATGAGGCTTTGATGGGATACAATCTGAATATAACCGTTTATGATCCGTGGGCAAATCCGGATATCGTAAAGCATGAATATGGAATTGAAGTGATCAATGAACTTCCTGAAGAAAAGTTTGATTCGGTTGTGTTGGCGGTTGCCCATCAACTGTTTACGGGAATAGATATCGAAAGTTTGTCGAAGACACGGTCTGTTGTGTTTGATGTTAAAGGTTTCTTGCCCAAAGAATCCGTTGACGGCAGATTATGATAAAATGAAAAAGCTTTTCTTTGTTACCAATGTTGATTGGTTCTTTATTTCCCATCGTTTGCCTATTGCCCTGAATGCTATTCAGCAGGGATATGAAGTTTATTTATTGTCACGGGATACCGGAAGAAAACAGTTTTTACAAGGGAAAGGGATTCGCTTTATCGATATTCCTTTTGACCGTTCCGGAAGTAATCCTTTGCATGAATTGAAATGTATTTTTCAGTTATATACAAACTACAAAAAGTATAGACCTAATATAATTCATCATGTTACTTTAAAGGCTGCATTGTTAGGTTCTGTTGCAGCTAAGCTGTCAGGGCAACATCATGTTGTGAATGCAATAAGTGGATTGGGGTATAACTTTACGAACGGCAGGAATGGGATTTTGCAGAAGTTGATAAGGACTTTGATTCGCATTGCATTCAAAAGTAAGTCTTTTTCCTTTATTCTTCAGAATCCGGATGATGTGGGGATGATCAAAGGCTTCAATCTGGTTCCCTCGTCCCATATTTTTCTGATAAAGGGCTCGGGAGTAGATTTGAATGAATTTGTTTTTTCCCAAGCTCCTGGCAAGACTCAATTAAAGGTACTCTTTCCTGCAAGGATATTGTTGGATAAGGGGGTGATGGAGTTCATTGATGCAGCCAAATTACTTCAAAAGCGATTTATTGGAAAAGTAAAATTCATATTGGCAGGTGATTGCGACAAAGAAAATCTGGCTGTTTTGGGGGAAGAAAAGCTAAGGTCTCTTCTTGTCGATGATTATATTGAATGGATAGGATATCAGGCTCAAATGTTTCCTATATATACGGATAGCGATATCGTTGTACTGCCTTCCTATCGGGAAGGTTTGCCCAAATCCTTGATTGAAGCATGTGCGGTAGGGCGTCCTATTGTAACAACCGATGTACCGGGTTGCCGTGAATGCGTGAAATCCGGATATAATGGTTATTTGGTTCCTGCCAAGGACAGTAGGGCGTTGGCTGATGCCATCGGCCTATTGATAGAAGATGATGCGAAGAGGAAGGAGTTTGGAAGGAACTCTCGTCTGTTGGCGGAAGAAGAATTTTCTATAGATAAGGTTGTCAGGCAAACTTTTGATATTTATCAATCAATTATTAGGATATCTTGATATTCCCGGGTATCTTTGTAGAAAGATTGGATTCATGAAGAAGAACAAGCCATATAAGGAACAAGAACCGATGGTGCCGAATGTTGGTGAACCGGTAGTTGTATATACGGGTAATGAGAATAATCCGAATATCGTTACGGAAGGACGTGATGACATTAGGCATGCTATTTCCGGTGAAGAATTATTGGATAGACTTTGCCCTCGTATAAAGGCTTTGTTTGGATGAGAGTCGTATTCGCTCCCGAAGTAGAGGAGGATTTGTATGGGCTTATAAAAATACTTGTTGAGAAGGAGTATTTGGGTACTTATCCTTTTGCTATTTCTTATGTGGAAGAACTGATAGCTGATATTCAACAGAACATTCATTCTAAATTAAAAAAGAAAGCGCCCGCTTTTTTTGAGCGTTATGGTAAGGATATGTATTACATCACTTATCAACGTAATTCTAATACGACGTGGTATATTTTCTTCTCTGTCATTGGAGATACTTATTTTATTAAATACATAACCAATAATCACGTTTCCGGTCAGTATATTTTTTAGCATATTTCAATGAACATACTCGTCACTGGAATCCACGGCTTTGTGGGTTCCAATCTCGTTGTTGCCCTAAAGGAACGTCATAGCCTTTACGGGCTGGATATTGTCGCTCCTGAAAAGGAGGGGGTGGTAAAGACTTTTTTTTGGAAGGATATTGAACCAGCTTCTTTTCCGATGCGGAATCTTCCGAAATTCGATGCCATTATTCATCTGGCTGGTAAAGCCCATGACACGAAGAACCGGTCTGCTGCCCAAGCCTATTTTGATATCAATATGGGATTGACCCAAAAGATATTTGATTTCTTTCTGGAATCGTCTGCGAAGAAGTTTGTATTCTTCAGTTCTGTGAAAGCCGCTGCAGACAGTGTGGCAGGGGATATGCTGACTGAAGATGTGGTGCCTGCTCCGGTAGGGCCTTATGGGGAAAGTAAGATAGCTGCCGAGAATTACATCCTTGACAAGTTGAAGGTTGAGAATGGGAAATTGAAAGCTAATCCTTGTGATGACAAGCAGGTTTATATCCTGCGTCCCTGCATGATTCATGGTCCCGGTAACAAAGGCAATCTGAATCTTCTTTATAATGTGGTGAAAAAAGGTGTTCCCTGGCCTTTGGGGGCTTTTGAGAACAGAAGGTCTTTTACTTCGATAGACAATCTCTGCTATGTGGTGAAAGGGCTGTTGACCAAGGAGGTGGCGAGTGGTATCTACCACATGGGAGATGACGAAGCCTTGTCCACAAATGAGCTGATAGCTTTGATGTGTCGGGCTTTGGACCGTAAACCGCATATCTGGAAGATAAACAGAGGACTGATGGAGTTCTGTGCCCGTTTTGGGACTCTGCTCCATTTGCCTTTGAATGAAGAGCGTCTGCGCAAGTTGACAGAGAATTATGTGGTGAGTAATGCGAAGATAAAGGCTGCCCTGGGTATTGACAGAATGCCGGTGAGGGCAGAGGAGGGGATAGTGAGAACGATAAAATCGTTCTCAAATATAAAAGTAAACAATTAAGAATTAAAAATTAAAGAGGAAAATACTGTTATGTATTATCTGCTTATACTGGTTCTGCTGTTTTTAGCAGAACTTTTTTATTTTAGAATAGCTGATAGGTGCAATATCATCGACAAGCCCAATGAGCGGAGTTCCCATACGAAAGTGACTTTACGTGGTGGTGGGATTATTTTCTATTTCGGGGCGTTGGCCTATTTCCTGACGAGTGGCTTTGAATATCCCTGGTTCCTGCTTGCCTTGACACTGGTGACGTTCATCAGCTTCGTGGACGATATAAAATCCACCGGACAGATGACAAGACTGCTTTTTCATTTCTCTGCTATGGTTATGATGTTTTATCAGTGGGGGCTGTTCTCCTTGTCCTGGTGGTGGATAGTCATAGCCTTGATAGTCTGTACGGGCATCATCAATGCCTACAATTTTATGGATGGGATTAA
>ENA-UOJD01002144-UOJD01002144.1-human-gut-metagenome-genome-assembly--contig:-P48-NODE-2144-length-17220-cov-83.463618_pt1 | contig 17220 bp, 19 predicted proteins | sample MGYA00242342_ERZ723889 | MGnify/ENA metagenome assembly ERZ723889
CCCTTCATCAGCGTAAGCAAAAACAAAAAAGCCCGCCGATAACGGCGAGCCTTGTAATTTACGGAAGTATTTGCTTTGATTGTTTTATGAGCGTGTCTAATACCTCATAGATTCTATCTCTATCTTCAGGAGTGAGTTTTTCAAGTTTTTCATTCAGCATTGAGTTTTTAACGGTGTATCCGGTGTCCAAAACTTCACTCAAAATCATATCAGAAGATACGCCCAATGCGTTGAGTATATTTATGAAAGTTTCAAGGGACGGGATTTTCTCGCCTCTTTCTACCATACCGATATAGTTAGTAGTCAATCCTGCTTTCTCCGCTAAATCTTCTTGGCGTAATTTTTTCATCAGTCGATATTTTCTGATGTTCTTGCCGATTGTAGCGAGTTTCATCTCATCACCCCCTTGGTGTGCTTCTATCACTAATAGTATAGATTGCGTTAGCCCAAACATACACACACTATTTGGAAGTGATAATAACTATTAGTGATGATTTCTTAACTTTTTTATGCTATACTGTATTAAACACGGGGTGATGGTATAGTATGAGTAAAGAAAATACGGCTGTATTTATAGGGCATAATGAATGCTACGGAGTAACAAGTGAACAGATTAAAGAAGCCATTGTTTCACTTATAGATAAAGGCGTTACAGAGTTTTTGAGTGGCGGACAAGGCGGGTTTGACCGTTTATGTGGTCGTTGTGTTTATGAAGTCAAAAAGCAATATCCTAACATAAATAACTATCTCGTTATCCCTTACCTGTCTTTCAATGTATATAATCAAGAGTTGTTCGATTCGATAATATATCCCGATGGCTTTGAAAAATATCACTTCAAAGCCGCCATTCCTGCAAGAAACAAATTTATGGTGGAGAACGCAAACTACGCTATATGCTATGTTAATCACGGATGGGGCGGAGCCGCAAAGACTTATGAAAGAGCGAAGAAAAAAGGCTTGAACATAATCAATTTGGGAAATTATGATTATGAAAGTTAATATGTACTCGATGGCCGCTCAAACGAGCAGCCATCTTTTTTAATATGCCGGGATACCGTATCCGTAGATACTGCTACTACCGACTGCGTATTGTCTTTGTCTGCAAGCGTCGCCGGAGTTGCCCTCAACGGTATAAACAATTCCGTTCTCGCATTTTTGAACAATGCCTGTGTGGTCGGTTTCTCCGTCACCCTCCCAGTCAAAGAAAATAATTGTTCCGGGTGCAGGCTCATAATTACGGTCAGCCCATTGTCCTCGGTCTTTGAACCATTGAGCGCCGTTTACACAACCGGCATATTTCGGGATAATACCGGCGTCGATATATCCGCACTCGTTGGCACACCAAGAAACAAAGCAAGCACACCATTCCACACGAGAGTCAAATCCATACCAAGACCAGTAAGGCTGACCTCCGACATTTCCGACTTGCGACAAGGCAACCGATACGATTTGGTCATCGCTGTAACCGATACCGTAAAGAACTTGTGACCAAAGCTGATTGTTTTCATCTTTCAAAAGCTCGGCAAGATAATCTTTCTGTTCTTGATTAAAGCCGTAGGCAGTCGCCATTTCATCTACGGTTTTATGGGATACAGTAATATATAGGAATGTCTCGGTTACGGTTTTCTCAGTTTCAACGATATTTCCGTGTCCGTCATCGCTTTCTTCGAGTTCGGTATGAGACTTTGTTTCGGTTCGGGAAGAAATACTGTTCATCTCCCAAAAAATATCCGACAGCAGTTGTTTCTTGGTTTCGTCAACCGTAGCAACCTCCATCGGATTATCGGCATTTGTATTCACTTTAACGGAATAGACCGCAAGAACATCTTTCCATACAGCTCTGCTTCCGCTCATTTCAAGAACATCGTAACTTACGGAGTTCTTTTCTTGTTCTAATCGGTCATCGTATTCTTGATTGATTTCTTGCACAACAGTCTGCATTGACATTCCCGTACCGGAATCTTCTCCCGAAAAGAATATGCCATAAACAGAACCTGCAATTAACCCCACAAGGCATAAGACTATAATCACCACAACGGCAACCCAACCTCCGGCTGCTATTGCAGCAACAAGACTTTTTACTGCCGCTATAATCGCCTTTACTGCGGCAACAGTAGCTTTGGCTGCTGCTTTTACAGCAGTTGCCGTTGCTTTGGCGGTTGCCTTAGCCGCCTGTGCCGCTTTCTGCGAAGCTTTAACCGTGGCTTGCGCCGTTTTCTGTGCGGCTTTCGCTGTCTGTTGGCTTGTCTTTATTGCAGCTTTTGCAGTCTGCTCGGCGGTCTTAACGGATTTCTGCGTTGTTTTTGCGGCTTCTTTCCCGGCAAATTTAATTGTTTTCTTGCCCGAAGAAGTTGCCGATTGCTTAATCGTCTTTTCAGTCGTATCAACAGTCTTAATCGCAGAATTAGTATTCTGTGCAGTCTGTTTTCTCAATGACTGTTCGGCTCGCTGCTGCTTAAAACGCTGAAAGCCGTCTTTGGCGGATTGAATATTCCGTTTGGTTTCTCTGACTCCTTTTCGACCGGCTTTATCAAAGGCATAAACAACATCGTGGGAGATTTCATCAATACCGGATTGCACTTTGTCGGCAGCATATTCTTCTGCCGTGTTTTCATTAGCATTGACAGAGCGTTCCGCTTTCTCTTTTGTGGCGATATATGCCTCTTTCATTTTCTGACCGGCGACCGTTGCTTTATCCAAGGTCTTTATCGTGCCTTTGACGGTATCTCTTGTCTTTATATCAGCCACGCTGAACCTCCTTTCTAAACCGGTTGAATAACTCTTTTGAATTTTGTCGAGCTGTCGGCAATAAACTCGTTAATCAATCGGCTTTCTGATTTTGTTTCGGGATAAGCGGTTATAGAGATTGTCTTTGCGTTCCAGTCAAGGGTGTAGCTGTCACTTGCAACATTCGTGATGTGGTGCTTTGCAAGAAAATCTCGCAAACGCTTCATTTCTTCAAGGTTGTCGGACATAATCACATTCACATAAGTTCTGTCCTTTGACATTTTCTCGTTAATAAAGCAGGCAAGAGAACAACCGATACCGCCCGCAACGGCAACAACAAGCATTGCAATCTCGTTGTTTGCAGAGACAACTCTTTTTGTTATCCAAAAATAAATGAAGTCGGATATGATAACCGCAATGCCTGCAAGTATCCACCGACTTCTCTGTACCAATATTGTTTTTGTTGTACTTAGGGCGTTGTCCGCAACCTTAGCCGCAAACAATACCGCTAAATTTATGAAACTAATCATACAAGGTTCATTCCTCCTTATTCGGCTATTTTCTTTGCAACAACAACCATTCTTCCGTTGTTACGGGAATACTCACAGGTGGAAAGCGTAATCAATTTGTCGCCGTATTCTGCGGTTACTCCCGTATCATACAAGGCAAGTTCTTTGCACTTGGCGATATATGCATTAAATTCATCTGCCGTATCTGCATTGACGAACTGATAGTATTTGAAACTTTCGGGGCTGTCGGTATATACCACCGTCTTAAATGCAGCGATAACTTCATAGTCGCATTTCTCGGTTAAAGTATCGAAACGAATAATCTTATGGCTTTCCCAAAAAGACTTATCTGTGTACTTCATAAGCCCCGAAAACATCGAACTGTCCTTCATATTATGACCGTAGATAATGAGGTTGTCCGACGGAATATCAACATCGCAGTTTCCTTGAACATAGGGGCAACCATAATCGGTATACGCCTTGTCAAAACCGTGTTTCAAATAGAAATTCGGATTATCCTTTGACTGCATAACAGGATAATTTATTTTGGTGTCCTCAATCTTTATCCAACCCACCATATCATTGTTTTGCAGGTACAAGTCCTGATAGTCCGACAAGAAAGACTTATCCTGCGAATATGTCATTGTATCTTTTTCGGTATCTATTTTCTCAACTGTTTCAATCAGATTGTCATACATTTCCGCCTGCTTTTCGGAGTCGATATAGTGCTTAATTAAAAAGCCGGAGCTTACTGTAAGCAAAAGGCTAAAAGTACAGATAACAGCAATATACATTTTCTTGTTCATAGTCAATAGTCCTTTCATAATAAATAGGCAAGGGTTATACACCCTCGCCCGGTTTGGTTGTCATTAACTTGTAGAGCTTTGTATTCTTCGGGAATTTATTCGCAAACGGCACAAGCGAACTACCCACTTTAATAAGTCCGTGTCCTGCGTCAACATTTGTGATATACGAAAGCTGGCGGTCGGAAATATTAAGGAGTTTTGCAAGTTCCAAACGGTCGGTAGAAGCCTGATTGAGCATAATCAAGAACTCGCTGTTTGCAAGCATTGTTCTTGCGGTGTGGCTCTGTAAAAGGTCATCTACATTCTGTGTAATGCCCGTTGCGTAAGCACCGTACTTTCTTACTCGCTTCCACAAAGTGAAAAGGAAGTTAGCGGAATACTCGTGCTGGAACAGAAGATAAATCTCATCAATGAAGATAAAGGTTTGTTTGCCTTTTGCTCTGTTCTGTGTAATGCGGTTCAAAATACTGTCGAGAACGACAAGCATACCGATAGGCATAAGCTGCTTGCCAAGGTCAAGAATATCATAGCAGATAAGGCGATTGTGCGTATCCACATTGGTCGGCTTTGCAAATGTGTTGAGTGAGCCATTGGTAAACAACTCAATGGCAAGAGCAATCTCTTTAGCTTCCGGCTCGTCCTGTTTGAGAAGTTCTGCTCGGAAGTCCTGCAAGGTAGGAACAGTACCGGTATAACCTCTCTGCTGATAATCTCGGTACACACTTGCGGTACAACGGTCAATGATTGACTTCTGCTTTGCACCGAGATTTGTACCGCCGATAAGCTGTTCACAAAGGGACATAATGAACTCAGATTTCAAGATAACCGGATTTGCACCGTCGCCGTATTCCTTGTTCATATCCATAGCGTTAATGTGGCTCGGAGAAGTAGCGGAAATATTGATAATTTCACCGCCGAGAGCCTTTACGAGCTGTGAATATTCTCGCTCCGGGTCGATAATTATTACATCGGCGTCGGAAGAAAGAATAATGTTTTCAATCTCTCCCTTTGCCGCAAATGACTTACCGCCACCGGATACGCCGAGGATAAAGGAATTACCGTTGAGTAGCTGCCTGCGGTCGGCAATTATCATATTTTTGCTGATTACATTCTGACCGTAGTAAATACCGTTTTCGTGGTAAATATCCTGAACCTTGAATGGAATAAAGACTGCGAGGCTTTCGGTTGTAAGCGTTCTGAATGCGTCAATCTTGCGTGTGCCAAACGGCATTGCGGTATTCAGTCCGTCCGGCTGCTGATATTTCAAAACGGCAAACTGACACAAGTTCTGTCTTGCTACCGTAAGCAACGCTTCGGTGTCATCATCAAGCTGCTTTTTACTGTCCGCAGTATGAACCAGCGTGAGTACAGCGAACATCATTCGCTGATCACGAGTGGTGAGGTCATCAAGGAACTCTTTCATTTCCTTTTTCTGCTGTTCCATATCATAGGGAACGGTAGCGGAAAAGTTGTTGTTTTGATTTTGCTTTCTCTGCCAGTTGGTGATATTGGTTTCTACACCGAGAAGTCTGCTTTCGGCTTCACGCACCGCTTCATCTGTTGGCACAGGTACAATATCAATGGACATCATAAGGTTACGGTTCAAATCGGTAAGGTCAGTTACCATACTATCCTTGATATACGAAGCGTACTCACGAAGAAAAAGCACTCGTCCGTAACGGTCGCCCATCTTGAAATAGTCCTTTTCAAATTCCATTGTGTCGGGGCAAACATAGTCCTTGAAATCGTGTCCCTTCTTTCGGGTTTCCTTAATATCGAAGTGATAAGTGGTTTCTTCTCCCACACGGAAGAAGTCGTGAACAATACGAAGTCGCTCATCTGTTTCAAGCTCCACGCATTTGCTTCCGAGCCTTGAAAAGTGAGCAATCAAATCCGCACCCACACGGGCAAAATATGTTCTTGCGTCCTCAACACTCTTTTTATTGATAGAGATAGTTACATACTTATCCTGAACGATTGCGTTTGCACCGGTTGCCTTATCAAGAAGCATTTTGTTATATTCTTCTCTGTAAACATCAAGGTCATCTCCGGTTTCGGGAATAAGGATTGTTTTTTCAAAATCCAAACGGTTAAGCCGTCTGTTGTTGATTGTCAGTTTTGTAGTTGCACCGCTATCAAGAGAGTTAAGAAGTTCCGAATACTCAAGGAACATCGCTTCCTTATCTTCACGACTTGCAACGGCATAGTTAATATCCGTGAACTTAAAAGACTTTGAATATTTGTCCTTTCCAACACGGAAAATGCCGTCATCATAAATAGCGGTAATAGGGATACAGTCCTGTACGCCCTTTGGAACTACAAACTTTTCTTTATCCTGCTTTAGCAGGTTTGTAAGGGTTTTAATCATTGTTCTTGTATGCCTCCTTTTGTTTTTGTTCGATTGTCGGTTTCATAAGTTCGTAGTAAGTATTCGTTGAGTGAAACACCAACTTCTTTGGCATAAGAAATTCGGACTTAACCCAAGCCCATATAAACTTCTCAGCGGTCATTCCGTTGTATTTCACAAAGCCGAGAGCCGCAAAAGGTGCTGCTCCCAAAATACAAACCCACGATACCGTTTCTGTTCCGAAATGCGGTTTAAGCAAAAAATACAAGCCTACCGCCACACCGCAAGCAAGAACAGAAAAAATGAACTGTCTGAGCGACAGTCCAAAGAACATTGATTCTGTGTAATTTCGTATTTCTCTGTTAATCTTAACTTCCATTAAATTTTCCTTTCTCTGCGATTATCGTCAGTATAGATACAGGTATCTGCAAGACAAACTCGTTCGCCTTTTCTTTTACCGCCGTTATATACGCAGTTTTTACATTTACGGTCAGACGGAATATACTTCTGCCGACCTGTTCTGTTTTTGTTTTTCATTCAGTCAAAACCTCCGATTACAAGCCCATCATCTCACGGATAATACGGTCGCTCATTTTAACCGCACCGACAAGTACAAGCATATTAAATACAAGTTCTCCGATATATGCCCACACCTGAGTAACGGCTGCTGCGTTTGTGTCAACCACCGGCGGTGAAGAAGCAAATAAAGAGAAGATGATACAAGCAAGTACAATTACCGCACCTTCAAGCAGTACGGCACAATAGCTTTTAATGAAGCTCTTACCAACATTCTGCGACGGTTCTCCGGCAAAGGTTGAAAGCGGTATAGGAGCGAGAGCCGTGTACATATACAGTTTGAAAAATCGTCCGTACACCGTCATTATCATAATGAAAGAGAGAACTGTGATAAACAGTCCGCCGATAAGTGTTACAGCCCATAGCGGGATACTCTCAAAAAATCCGCACTCCTCGATAGTTGTTATCATTTCGGAAGGCAGGGTTGTTTGATTTGGTGTGCCAAATCCGGCAGATGTCATAATGGTTGAAATCGTACCTTGCACGATGTTAAATAAAGCGAGCATTAGCTCCAAGCCGTAAGTTATAACACCTTTGGCAATGGCAAAGCGGATAAACAATTTTAATGCGTGTTCCGGTTTCTTCACTTCGGTAAAACTTCCGCAAGTGCGAACTACACCGACAACAAAGAATAAAACAAGCAAAGCAAGTCCGATAGCCTGAACCGCACCATTGATTGTTACCATCACATTCCAAATGCTTCCGCCTTTGAAGTCCTGTGGTGAAGTGGTAAGCAGTTGCCATATTTCAGATAACTTGCTGTTCCAAGTGTCGAGGGCATTTTGTAGGTTTTGAACTACCCAGTTATCACTCATCTGTTTGCACCTCCTTAAAGATTAAGGGGCATACCCAAAATCGGATATGCCCCTTTGATAACTGTGTTCTTTTAACCGGCAATGAGATTAAGAATTTCCTTTGCAAAGGTAATGATAATACCGCCTGCAAGGGTCAAGAAGCCGTTGGCACGCTGAGACGGGTCGTGAGACTTCAAAGAAAGTCCGACCTGAACGATACCAAAGCCGAGCAAAATCATACCGATTGCTCGAATGAGTCCGAAGATGAAGTCAGACAGGTTATTTACAACGGTAATCGGGTCGTTAGCGGCAAAAGCGGTAACGCTCATACCGAAAACAAGGGTTACTGCTGTAACAACGGCGCAGTAAGTATGAAAGCCTTTCTTAACCTTTCCGGTCATAGGCAATCTCTGAGTAGTTTTCTTTTCATTGTTCTTATTGAAATTAGTCATTGTAAATTCCTCCGTTAATATATGTTTTTATTTACTTCAAAGTCCTCATCAGACAGAAGTTCGTAAGTGGTTTCTCCGTAGTTTTCCTCCGGTAACTCTTTCGGGTCAAGAGAAAGAACAGAGATAGACGAATGCTTGACGGTAACTTCTCCGTGTTTGTAAGCCGAAGCCTTACCGTCGGTTGTAAGCACCACATTCGGGTGCTTTAAGATGTCATACTTGAAGTCCATTACCGGGCGTTCTCCACGAATAAACAAAATAGCATATTGGTTATCGAGCATACGCACCTCATCGGGAGTAAGCAGTTCTCGACCGCTAATCTGATAGTTAGTGGAGTAGTTTCCGCTTCGACCTGAACTCTTACCGTATGTGTTGGTATCAATTGTTTCCTTGCCGAGCAGTTCCGACACATATTTGTGTGTGCTTTGCTCGTTACCGCCGAGATACAGAAACTCGTCGCAGTTGCCTACAATGCTTTCCCATTGCTTTTCGAACAAGGCTTTTAGCTGTGCCAAGTTCTGCAAGATGATACTTACAGAAACTCCACGGGAACGCATAACCGACAATATCTTGTCGAAATCATCAGGCAGGCTCACATTGGCAAACTCGTCCATAAGAAAATGAACAGGAACGGGAAGCGAGCCGCCGTGAATGTGGTCGGCAGCGTAAAACAACTGCTGAAACAGTTGCGTATAAAGAATAGATACCAAGAAGTTAAAGCTGGAGTCGTTATCCGGTATTAACGCAAACAGGGCGACCTTTTTCTCTCCCAATGAGGGAAGGTCAAGTTCGTCTGTTGTAGTTAAAGAAGCAAGGCTTTCAAGGTTGAACTTTTCCAGTCTCGCCGCAAGAGTTATCTGTATGGACTTTAATGTTTTCGCCGCACCCGAATGATAAGAACGGTAATATTTAAGAGCAATATGGTCAGGATTTTTCATTTCAAGCTCGGCAAACAATTCGTCAAGAGGAGAAGGTCTTGTATCTTCCTCGTCCTCGATTGAACCGGCTCTGAGCATTTCCATAACCATTGCAAAGTTCTGTTCTTCTTCCGGTGCCTCGTAGTGTAGATAAAACACCAATGCCAAAAGCAACATTGAAGCCGAAGTATCCCAAAACGGGTCTTGGGACTGACTGCCCTTTGGAGTGGTACTCTTGAAAAGGTTCGTCACGAGCTTTTGCACATCATTGTCATTTTGCAAATAGACGAATGGGTTGTAGCAATGGCTTTTCTCCATTGAAATCAAATCGAGTACACGGACTTCATAGCCTTTGCTTTCAAGCAGCTTTCCGGTATCCCTCAGTATTTCGCCTTTCGGGTCAAGAATAACAAACGATGTGTTGCATTGCATAAGGTTCGGTTTACAGTAAAATCGTGTCTTACCGGCACCCGAACCACCACATACAAGTGTGTTTAGATTTCTTCGATGTTTCTTTGCATTAAGCCCGATACAAACATTTTGCGTCATCAACTTGTTTGCGGAATCCGGCGACTGTCTGTATTTCTTATTTACGGCTCTTGCGTTGCCCCATTTAGCAGAGCCGTGTTCTTCACGCCTTCGGTAATTTCTCTGTGTTGAGAAGTAAATTCCAAGACCGAGTCCGTAACAGAGAAGCAAAACGAGGACAGTTTTTAAGCTGTCCTCGCAAACTTCAATATGGAACGGTTTGTTAAAAGCCGACAAAAGGCTTGACAGAATTTCCGGCAATCCTCCTTTTACAGAGGGTGCAATCAAAAGTGCCAGCCATACGACCGGGATAATACCGATGACGGAAAGAATAACAGCAGTCTGCCTTTCGTTATCTCGATTCACAAGAGCGTTCCTTTTCGATAACTTTGAACTTTTTCTTTGGGGCAGTTCCGACCTTAATGATAAGGTCATCGACAGCGTCGGTGGATTTACCCTCGTTCATCAAGTCCGTTTTTTCATCATTGAGAGAACGGATAATAATGCCGTGTTCGTAATCGTCCAACGCTATATGATACATTTCTTCTTTCGCCATAATCTAACCTCTTATCTTTCATAATCTTTTGAGCGAGCCTGCTTTTTCTTGTAAAGCTCATCGGAAACACGGGAATGAATATCCGCCATCGCATTTCTCGTTTTGGAAAGTTCATAGCGAATATCCTTTGGCTCTTTGTTAGCGAGCTTATCCGGAATACGGTTGATGGCAAAATTCTGCGTATTAATACCGTACTTTTTGCAAAGCATATATCCGATACATACCGCCTGAAAGCCCATATCGGAACGGCTGTAACTGTCGCTGTTGATAGAAAGCTGTGCGTGGCCAAGTTCCTGTGCTACGCACTGTGCAACCGCTACGCTGTCGCCTACATCACGCTTAACATACAAGGTCTGTTCCTCGTTGTTATAGAACGCCGCCATATTCGGGTACGGCAGGTCGTCTGCCGCCTCCACATTGACCGGAGAAGAATCAAGCATTGTGGTAATGAGTGCTTTCGGGTCACGGTTGACTGTCGGCGCAGGCGGTCGTTTGCCATTGGTCTGAGATACATCAAAGACCTTTTTTACATTGTAGGAAATTCCGGTTGTACCGTCACGCTTTGCATATTCAACAGGTTCAAGAATGGAAATGCTCTTAGCACCTTTCGTGATTTTGATGTTGTCTTTGCTCCAATCGTCAAAGTTTTTAAGCTGACTCGCTTCTGGGAGTTGCTTAAAAATGAGGAGAGCGTTGACCGCAGAGTATCTGTCAAGACGGCTCTGTGTATCAAGAAACGCTTTGAACTTTTCCGGGTCGGAAACAATCGCTTTTGCGGCGTCGTCAGCCATCTGATATACTGCTTCCTTTTCCGCTTTCATTTTCTCGGCATATTCCTCTTTGGAAAGTCTCGGTCGCTGACCGCCTGCCTTTGCAGGAGTAAAATTGTTTGTCATTGTAATTACCTCTCTTTCGATTTCTTAGGTTTATTTTTCGGCTGTTTGTGTACCGTCTGCTTTGGCGCAGAGTTACTCTTTGCCTTATCGACTTCCGGCTCTTTGCGTTCTGCTTCTTTCTGTTGCTTGGACTGAGCCTTGTATCGGTCGAGCTTTTCTTTGACCGATGGCTTTTTCTGTCCGTCGCTTACAGCACCCTTGTCAGTTTGCATATCTGCCGGCTCTGAGTTTTGCCTTGACGGAGGGTTTTTGTCCGTCTTGGCGACTGTGGGGTTTGATTGCGAGTACCCGTCTTTCTGAATTGGCTTTCGGGTTGCTTCCTCGGTAATGATTTCGTTTTTGGATTTAGTCGGCTTATCTTTTTCCAAAGCTTCTCGTTTTTCAACCGCCTTCTGCGACTCCGTAACGATAGCAGCCTTATCAACCTTACCGAGTTCAAATCTCTCAACGATACGCTGAATTTTGGAAGCGTCCTCTGCACGAGCAATAATATCAATCGGTACATTATCGCCCTTTGTGTTTTTATCCCTTAACACGCAGTAAAGAACGCCGTAGCGTTTTGCCTGTTCGGTAAATTTCTTCAAGTCCTTATTAGGAATAGAAAACACTTTCAACTCTTTGCCCGATTTAATCATATTGGTAAGACGGGCTTTACCTCTTGTCTTGTTCGCCTGCGTTGCTTCCTGCTTTAACACGGAAGCGAGAAGAATAGCAATATTCTTTGCAGCCGAACCGGTTAGTTTTGCAGCAACTTCAAAGCCTTCAAGAGATAATCTTACGACCTGTTCTGCTGCGTCACCTGAATTTGTCATTTCGGTTTTGCTCCTTTCTTTCTTGTTTTTCTTCGTCGGCTCTTACCGTTTCAAGATTGGCTTCAATGACCTTTGACCTCTCGGCAATGTCATCACAAAGACCAACCTCTTTACGGAGAGTCCACAATTTGCCGGTGATTGTCGAAATCTGTTCTTTGACCTTTGACAGCTCATCGTCACTCAAATTTCTTCTTAACTGTTTTCGCAGGTGCGTTCTGTCGTCAGTCAAGGTTTCGATTTGCGACAACATCGACTCTTTATATGAGAAAAGCTGTTCGTCCGTAGAAATGTTTTCTCGTCCGAGCAGCCTTGTCTCCGCTGTGATTTTATCCAGCTTCAACAAATCTTCTTTGAGAAGATAGTGAAGCCTTGTGGTATTCTGTTTTTTGTACTTTGGCAGATAACCGAGCTTGTAGCAGTAATGCAGATACAGTCCATACATACCTCCGACCTTTTTGATTTTGTTTTCTCTTGTGGGTAAGCGGTACTGTCTGATGATTATCGTCTGCTTTGCAAACGGCATTAAGCACACGCCTTGATTTTCAATGAGCCTACGCTTGATTGCTTCTTCAGTGTAATCTTCGCCGAGATTTTTAAGCCTTATCGGTTTTTTGTATCCTTTCGGCACAATCGTCCAATACTTACGGCATTCACTCAAACAATGCTCATAACCCATTTGGGTCAGCGCATAGTCAAGACTTTTAAGGTTCGTGCTGTGAGCAATCGCTTCGTCTATGGCTTGACGAGTCATAGAATATCGTGTAGGCATTCCGGCTTGTTCCTGTTTGTAGTAGTAGGATGACTGTTTACTGCGATTTGGATTTGGATTATAATAAAGTCCGTACTTTTCGCAAATTTTATCTGCAACCAAGCGAAACTTGAACCACGCTTTTTCGTCGCCCCATAATCTCTTGCCGTCCACAAAGGAAACTGAGTTGATTACATAGTGGCAATGCAAATGCTTTGTGTTCAAATGAGTGGTTACTACCACTTGAAATCTTTTGCCCCAAACTTCGTTTACAAACTCCATTCCGATTTTCTGTGCAAGCTCCGGCGAAATATCTTGTTCCTTAAAACTCAGGTATCCGTGGTAGGCTTGTATGCCTTCCTCTTTACCGTATGCCTGTTTAACCGATACAAATTGGTCACGGGCTGTAAGCGGATTGCAGTTGATACCTTCGACGAAAAATTCACGCTCGGTTTTTTCTTCGTCCTTTGCGTATGCCAACACATCACGGAGAGCCTGATACTGTTCCACAGTGTAATTATCTGCCACCGTTTTTGCGGGATTGGCTGCGTAATCAATAACCTGACCGAGTCTTGAAGTGACTGCCCATAGCTTACTTACTGCCATTTCATATCGCTCTCATTGGGTCTAAGAAAAACTCGTTCAACATCTGCCTGAAACTTATGCCAACGCTCCGCTTCTTTTTTAAGCTGCGTTGCGTCGGCAAAGCCGAGCGTATTTGCTTTTGCGGCAAGCTGGTTGATGTTGTTACCGATTGCGGAAAGCTCACGCATAACATCGTAAAATCTTTCATCGGGCTTTTCTCTCGGCTCATAACCACGGAGAAGCAAACGGATAAGTCCGGCTTCACTAAGGCAAGCCTTCTTTGCTTTTTTCTGCAAGTCCTGTGCTTCGTCACGGCTGAGCCTAACAATCTTCTGAATGTTTCTTTTTCTCATTTTCTGTGTCATCCTTTCTTGAAATAAAATAGTGCCTGTCCTTATTTATCTGAAACAGGCACATAAAAGTAACTCCGAAAAAGCCGCCGATGATTAAACCGGCGACTACCAATACTATCTCTCGCAAAATCTCTCTCCTTTCTCTTTGGGGTATTAGGGGCAACCCCTAACGAGTTTTACCGTTTGGAAATCTGTGGTTATCCAAATGGTCTGCTCGCTAAGTTTGTGCAGACTCGTAGGGTTGCCCCAGATATTGTCTCTTTATCTCTCCATATCCTTTGATACCGGCTTATATGCTTTCGCTACAATGCCGTTATCTGTCTGATAAAAACGCTCCGGATACTTGAATTTATCCTCGTACTTTTTCATTAAATCCTTTGGCATACTGAGAAGTTTCTCCGACTCAATCGGAGCATAGGCAATGAAAAACTTGCCGGCAATAATATCGAGAATTTCACGATTGCTCTCGTCTTTCACATAGCACTTTTCAATCTTCCAACCGTCCTTTCCGCCGTATTCATCCGCCATATATGCTTCCAGTCGCACATTTTTATCTGAACCATCAAGGGAAGAAGCATAGATAGAATATCCACCCATACCCTCGATGAAAGCCTTATTATTACTGCCGACAACATAGGTTCGTTCTTCCTCGGTGTAAGGTTTGTCGAAGCTGTCAGCAGTAAAAACAACATATCCGACAGTATGATTTCTTTCTTTTTCTGCCTGTCGCAAATGAGCCTTTAACTGCTGATAACTCATCTCAACATTTTCAGGTTCGGAGTAGATTGCTCTGTTTAACTGCATACCGTTCATCTTGCCTTCCTCGTTGCAGATAATGGCTACATCGTCCGCAAAGGGCATATACTCCTCAATATCGCCCTCAACAATAGCCTGCATTGCTTCAAGCGTATCCTCGATTTCAATGACCTTTGGATACTTGTCCGGTTCAATGAGAATGACAGAAATTTTTTCAGAACCCTCGACTTTTTCAAAGGTATCCTCATCAATATTGAGTGCAAGCGAGCTGCCGTTTTCCCAACTCATATGAATTTGTCCTGCGTCGTCAACGAACTTAACCATTCCTTTCAAGCCACAAGGCATTTGACTCTCGCCACGCATTTTTTGGAGAATGATTTGCGTTCCCTCCGGGTACATTTCTCTGATTTTTTCAACATTCATCTTTCAAAACTCCTTTCGTGTTTCTTGGATATTCCTAACTTAATACAAAGAAAGTCGTTGACATCTTTTCCGCACTTGGGCGGATCATCAACGACTTCATACTTATCCGAAAGAATAGTTTGCAACGCCTTGGTTGCTTTTCTTCCGGCAATATCATTGTCCAAATGGAGAATGATACGCTTAATTGACTTGTCTTTTTCAAGCAAATTTCTAACCGTAACAGGCACTTTCGAGTCCCCGATATTTTGCTTTGGCGAGTACACTCCGGCAAGAGAAACGAGATTAAACTGTCGCCAATTCTTTCCCTCCAACTTCATCAAAGTTGCATAGGAGAGTAGGTCAATGGCACATTCAAAAAGATGAACCTCGCCGGTGCTTTCGGCTGTCAGACGGAAAGAATATTGCTTTTTACTGCCGGTGCAGTCGCCCATAAGTCTTGATTGATTTGTGGCTCTGTAAGCTGCATACTTTGGTTTATTGCTTTCGTCGTAGCCGATAAAAACAACATTGTGATACGGTAGCGATTCAATTACCAGTCCCTTTTCCAAACAGTAATTGATGATTTCATAATCAATGCCACGCCCGAAAAGATATTCAAATACCACATCGGTAGTCGGACTTCTTTCGGGGAGTAGCAACGGCTGATTAACATAGCCTTTTGCGTTTTCGGGTGTCGGAGACCTTACCGAACCGTTTCCCATAATGGTCTGAACCGCTTCAACGAAGTCCATTTCACGAACTTTAATAAGGTAGTCGAGGGCAGATTTGCCCCCGATACCTCTTGACCACCACATCCATTTTCCATTTGAAATTTTCAAGCTGTCGTGGGTTCTTGTGGTGTAGGTGTTATTTGAATACTTCACAAGCTCGTTCGGTTCATACTCTCTGAGATATGTCAATAAGTCCATTCGCTTGGCTTCGGTTATGACCTCCGGTGCGATATATGGCATATAAACCACCTCGCTTTACACAAGGAAGTCGATTACCTTATCGCTTATCTCATCGCAATAAGCGAGCTTCGCAATCAGCAAAAGAACATCGGCGACCGGACACTTAACATCATTCCAGAAAAGCCAAGCAATTTCCGCAAGGTCTTCTTCCTCATAAAGAGCAATAATGTCAGCCTGTGAAAAATCAGTTTGAATACTGATGTCAATGAGTTCTTCATAGAAACTGAGTTTAGCAATTCTGAGGTTGATTTCCGCCTTATTAGCCGGAAGTTTTTCGTTTTCCAATTCGTGATAAGCATTGCTTAATCTGCGAACAACGCACATCTGTGGTGCGTCAAACGGATTGATTTCCTCGTTTCCGAAAAAGAAATCTACCGTCAAATCCTTTTCTTTCATATTATCTTTCATAAGTTTTCTCCTTTCGTGCAGTCGGTACTTCGCCCTCATCAGGCTCGCCGCCGACAATTTCATTTTCTGTTTTGTCCATATTGAGCAGGATATTGAGTTCATCAAGCCTTGCAAGTTTGGACTTCAATTCATCCTCTTGGATAAACGGCTTTTGAACTTCTTTCTTTGCGGTTTCAAATTGAGCTTTGGTATTTTCAAGTTCGCTTTCGGCAAAGGTTAAACTCTCCACAAACTTCTCAATACCGTTGTCAATACGAGTGATGTTGCCGTGTGCGTCGTCGCCGAGTGTAATGTTTTTGCTTGTCACACCTTTAATCCTTACCTCGTAACTGCGCTCCGTGGTGTTGAAAAGAAGTTCCGTTTCAAATCCTCTGTACTTTCCGAGAGGAATAGGGTCAGGGCTGTTCATCTGCTTGCAGGCTTCAATGATTGCTTTGCCGGCTTCTGCTTTTTCGGAATAAAAAACACCCTTAACCTCCATACCGATAAAGCGGTCATCTGTTGGTTTAGGGTGCTGTTTTACAGTTTCCACATCTGCTTTTAAGCCGTTAATGCGGTTCTCAAGAGAAGTGATACGCTGCGGGTAATATTTAATTATCTTATCCTCCAAAGCATATTTTTCAGAAAGAAAATTGGATTTTAACAACTTCAACTTTTGTACCTGAATATCTAAATCCATCTTTTCTTTGATATACGGATTACCTGTTGCAAGCATTTTAATCTCGGCATAAGACAGTGCGGTTTCGTCAATATCTTCCGCACTTCTGACCGGAGATTTGCTTGTCATAATCTGACTTGCAAACTTCTGCTTGCCCTCTACGAGCTGATAGAGATATGCGTCAAAGGTCTGTTCCGTAACATAGCGGTAAATATCTACTTCCGGATTTGAGTTGCCTTGACGGATAATTCGACCGCTGCGTTGCTCCAAATCTGCCGGTCTCCACGGACAATCCACATCGTGAAGTGCGATAAGCCTGTCCTGAACATTCGTGCCGGCTCCCATCTTTTGAGTAGAACCGAGTAGCACTCTGACTTCGCCTTTGCGTGTCTTTTGGAATAACTCCTTTTTCTTAACAT
>ENA-UOJD01002150-UOJD01002150.1-human-gut-metagenome-genome-assembly--contig:-P48-NODE-2150-length-17172-cov-9.672665_pt1 | contig 17172 bp, 16 predicted proteins | sample MGYA00242342_ERZ723889 | MGnify/ENA metagenome assembly ERZ723889
GGGGCACCCAAAATTGAGCTTAGAATTTCTTAAATTATGTAAGGAGCCATTAATTTTTTCGAAATTATATATATCAACTGCTCAAGACGGCTTATTTTAAAGCACATTTTTAAACATTAATACCAGCCCACAAACTCCAATTTGTTGCAAAGCATTCCAGCTTTTATTAAGTATTATGACAACTTTAATTATTTTCTCCATCCTCAGTTACTTCTTCACGAACAAAATTTTTATCTGGTCTCATTCCACCTCTATCCATACTATTTGAAAAATTACTATTTATATCATCTGGTTTATTTATGCTTGTAGCAAACCAAAAACAAGCTCCTGCTAAGACAGCTCCTATTATAATTCCTATTATTAACATTATTATTTTATCTTTCATAAAAATCTTCCTTTCTATTTTTAATTTTTTTATATTACTAATGATATTATTAAATTAGAAATATTTGCTTTAAAATATTGTTCTTAACTCAAATAACATTGATATTCTTATTTATTAAACACTATTTTTGTGAAGTTCCTGTTGATGTACTACTTCCAGAATTCTTTTGAAATTCTCCTCCGCTTCGAGTACCGCCAAACTCTTTATCAAAATTTTGACTAAATTCTCCCTGTCTATTTTGTTTTTGCATTATCTTATTCTGAGTGCTTTGCGCTTCTTCATTTATTATGACGATTTCTCCTTCATCAAGCCCACTTTTTATTTCTGTATAAGCATCATTACTTATTCCAGTTTCAACATTTACAGTTTTTGTTGTGCCATCACTTAATTTAACCTCTACGCTTTTTTGACCATTTTGATCAGTAATAGCTTCTTTTGCGACTGCAATAACATCTTCTGCTTTTTCTAAAATTATTGAGCAATCTGCAGACATTCCAAGTAAAATATCTCCATCGTTTTTAAATTCTACATCAACACCAAAAGTAGATCCTGATGATGAATATGTTGCTGTATTGTTTATATTTGTTACATACCCAGTTATTGTTTTATCTTGTAAAGTATCTACCTCTATTCTTGCTTCTTGCCCCACATGTATTGTATCTAACTCACTTTCATCTATCTCTAAAGACATTTTTAAAGAATCTGTTGATTGTATTGTTATATAGTGTTTATTTGTACACATTTCATTACTATCTGGTAATGAAAAATCTGTTAATACGCAATTATATGGAGCTACTAAATACTTTCCATTTGTATATTTCAAAATATTTTCACCTGCAGATATGTATTGATTTTTTTCAAAATATATTTCATCAAAATAATATGTAGCATGAAGCTCTTTATTTTCTTCTAATGCTGTAGTTATATATGTAGAATTTGAAACTGTATTTATTATATCTGTTTTTATAACTGTTATTTCCGACTTTGCTGTCGATTGAACATTTTCTTTATCTTTACTTTTAAACTTATTAATACAAAATACAATTACTGCTATTAAAACTATTAGAAATATTAATATATAAATCTTGGATTTTTTTCTTTTTTCCATTTTTATAGCATACCTCCTTTCTATTTATTTTGTTACATATACTCTATATACCCTTACTTCGCCATTTTCTGCAGTAACTGATATCAATATTTTATTTTCACCCTCTTTTATATTATCATTTCCATATATAGTTATCCTTGCATTATCTTCTTCTGCTGTTGCTAATACATTTACATTTGTTACATCTTTATCAACATTTATAAAGTATGTATTACTTGTTTTTAAAAATTCTTCAGTTATTTCATATCCTTCAACAATTAAACTACTTAAATAATTATTACTTTCTCCATTATATATGACTGTTTGCCCATCAGAATTCTCAGAGCTAGACATTTTTAATGATGATTGTGTCCCTTGAGTTTTGCTTACATTTGTTTGTGTGCTTATTTGTTTTGTTGATATAGCAGAATTAGATTGTTTACTATTATCTTGTATTTGATTCTTATCTTCATTGCTTTTATTTTCTTCATTTTTTACATCATTAGAATTTCCATTATCTTCTTTTTCAATAATATCAATTGTTATAGTTATTTCTTTAGTTGATTCATTTTGATTTGTATTATCATTTCTATCTGAATTTACATTTGAATTTTCAGTATAGTCGTTTGACGCATTTTCTTCTTCACTATCTTGTGGATTATCTTCTAAACTAGAATCATCAAGTCCTTCACTACAATTTTGAATTATTCCTGTAAAACTAATTTTGCTTCCAATTTCCACATTCTCAGGTATTTTATAATATAAGTCAATTTTATTCATATTTATATTTGATTTACTTGATATTATTTTTAATGAATTATTCTCTGTTTGAGTATCAACATCACTTTCTGCCGGAGTAACATTACTTATATTCGCATCAGATGTTAACAAAAATTCAAAGTTTTCATATTCTACTTGAGCTAAATCAATACTCATTGTTACTAATTCTCCTGGAGAAGCTACAGTTTTATCAGAATAAAAAAACTCACTACTTTGTTTGTTTGATTGTGTTTGTAATCCCAATGCATATGTTATTATTGGTGTAAATATTGCAAAAATAATTACAAATATCAATAATCTTTTATTAATAATCTTTTTCATCTTTAACCTCCATTCTATTACTTTTTCATTTTTGTACTATAACTTATTTACAGCAACATATTAAAATAATCTATTCGGTCCTAAGTGCATCTATTGGATTCAAATTAGCAGCTCTATATGCTGGAAAAATTCCAAATATTAATCCAATTATTGCACTTGACGAAAATGATATTAATACAATAGTTGAGTTTGGATTAAATGTAAAATCAAAATTTTCTGCTAAATTCCCAACTCCAATTCCTAACATCACACCTAGAACTCCACCTAGAACACTAAGAGCTAATGACTCTACTAAAAATTGTAATAATATATCTATTTTTTTAGCACCTAAAGATTTTCTAATACCAATTTCTTTAGTTCTTTCTGTTACAGAAACTAGCATTACATTCATTACGCCAATTCCTCCAACTATAAGTGAAATACTTGCAATTCCACCTAATAGTAATGACAATGTACTTGTTACATTTTCCATTGTGTCTAATACAGAATCCTGGGAAGTTACACTATAATACTCACTCGAAATTTCTAAATTTTGCCTTATATAATTTTTTATCAAATTAATTGTTGTATTTATATTATCTTCGTTTTCAACTTTTACATAAATATTCTGAATACTAGTATCTTCACCCAAATGCTGTGCTGATGTTATTGGTATTAATACCATATTATCTATATTATTTCCCATTGACGTTCCTTGTGCTTCTAATAAACCTATTACTGTATAATTATCTCCGTCAATCTTTATTTGTTCACCAATTGGCTCTGATAAATTAAATAATTCAGTTGCTATTTCATTCCCTAAAATGCATACTTTACTTTTGTTTTCAATATCTACTATAGATATTGTTCTTCCTTTTTGTAGTGTTGTATTTGTTACAGTTAAATAATTATCATTAACCACCATAATACTTGATTGTGAAGCAGAATTAGAAGCTCTAGTTACAGTTTTATTTATGCTTTTATATGGAGCTATACTAGCTATATTTCCTACTTCTTTTAATTTTTCTAAATCATCATATTCAAAATTTTTATCTTCTGAAGAAATATTTATAGTTACTATATCTGTTCCTAAAGATTGAACTTGCTCTGTTACATTTGTTGTGGCTCCATCACCAATTCCTACTAATATAATTACTGAGGCGATTCCTATAATTAATCCAAGCATTGTTAAAGCTGAACGCAATTTATTATTCATAATACTTTTTAATGCTGATTTTAGAATACTATAAAATTTCACTTAGGCTCCCTCACTTTCTTCATACAATTTTCCATCATAAATTTTTACTATTCTTTTAGCTCTTTTGGCTACATTTATATCATGTGTTATTACTATTATTGTTTGCCCCATTTCATTCAGTTGTTGTAACATATCCATTATTTCTACGCTTGTTTTTGAATCTAATGCACCAGTTGGCTCATCAGCTAAAATTATCTCTGGACTTCCAACTAAAGCTCTTGCTATTGCAACTCTTTGCTGTTGGCCTCCAGATAATTGTGTTGGAAGATGCTTTTCTCTTCCTTTCAATCCAACTTTTGATAAATATTTATATGCAAGTTTTGTGGCTTCTTTGTTTGATAAACCTTGGTATACCAAAGGAACTTTTACATTTTCTAGTGCAGTTAATTTTTGTAATAAATTAAAATTTTGAAATATAAAACCAATTTTTTTATTTCTAAGTACTGCAAGTTTATTATCAGATAATTTATTTATTAATAAATTATCTAAAACATATTCTCCGATTATCTGGTACATCTAACAAGCCTAATATATTCATTAAAGTAGATTTTCCAGATCCAGATGGACCTATTATACTAACAAACTCTCCCTTTTCTACTTTAAAATTGATATTATCAATTGCTTTTATCTCTTGATTTCCCATTATAAAGCTTTTGCTAATATTTTTTATTTCTATAATATTCATTAATTCACACTCCTTTTATTTATTTTATTTGGAGACTACTTTTAATTAAGTAGATTTTTTAATTATCTATAAAACTGAATTATATCAAATTAGTGGATATTTTTTTAATTTGATGGTCTTTGACTCATATCAGGCATATCAGTTCCAGATGGCATACTCATTTGTTTTGAATTTTGAGAACCCATACCCGTAGGTCTCTCATAATTTGAATTTTCTCTTCCTCCAAAATTGCTTTTTGAATTTGTTGTAACAATTTCCATCATTTGAATTGTTTCTCCACCACTTAATCCAGAAGTTACTTGAACATATGAATCATTTGAAATTCCTGTTTCAATATTTACATTTTGTGTATTTCCATTTTCATCAACTACAACTACATATTTCTGATTATTATTTGTTTGAACTGCATTTATTGGTACAGCAATACAATTTTGGGCCTTTTCTAATGTAATACTACAAGATGCAGACATTCCTGGTTTTGCATTTCCATCATTTTCAAATTCTACTACCACAGAAAATGTTGTTCCACTTGTTTGATATGTTCCTAGTCCACTTACGCTTTTTATTGTTCCTTCATATTCCTTATTTTCTATTGCAGATAATTTTATTTTTACTTCTTGGCCCTTTTTTATTTTATTTATTTCAGTTTCATTTACTTCTAAATTCATTGTCATTGTTTCTAAATTTTGAACTTCTACATAATTGCTAGAAGTACACTTACTTCCTGTTTCTGGAACAGAATAGCTACTTATTAAACAATCATATTCTGCTGTTAAATATGTACCATTTGTATATTGCAAAATATTTTCTCCTTTTGATACAATATCATCTTGTTCTACACACATTGTTTTAAAATATTTACTTGTGCTTAAACTTAATTTATCTGTACTACTAGCTGCAATTTCACCTGAACTTGTTAATGTATTTTCTATTGTTTGAGTACTTACTTGTTTTTCTACTATTTGTGTTGTTGTCTCTGAATTCTGTTTTATATTTTCTTGATTTTTAAATATAGTTTTTCCAAGGAAAATACCTATTATAAATATAGCTATAATTATTAATATTAATAAAATTTTTTTGGATTTTTTGTTTTTCATTTTTTAACCTCCATTATTTAATTATTTTGAGTTTAATTTAAAAACCTTAAAAAAAACTTAAATTATTAAATTAATATTTTAATTAATCTATTTTCTACAAAAAAATAAAGTGAAATAACTATTATTAAAGTTATTTCACTTTATCCATAATTAAAGCGCCAAAGCAAAAAGCTTTGACTCTTTATGATAAGTCTTATTTAAATTTATTCACTTATATGACTTACCATAATAATCACCCTTTTTAGTAATGCTCCTTTTTTTTGGCTCATTCACACTCTTTGGTATCTGGGCTATTTTAGTAACATCATCTTCTGCCACTCCTGATGATATAGTCCTTGTATCCGAGAAATTCTCTGTTGCTTCTAATGAATCATCATCTTTGCTTGCGAAATCCTCTGCATTTTCTGATGATACATCATCTGCTTCTGAGTAATCTGCTGTATTTTTCAAGGATTCTCCTCTGTAAAGGATTTTCCACAGAAAACTATCAAAGTCTTCCTCACAGAGAATATTCTCAAAGAGCTTTTTGGGAACTTTTTGATATTTTACTTGTCCGTTTTTTCCCATTCTACATGCGTATGGTGTAAAGCCTGTCATCTTGACGTTGCATCCAGCAAAAGGTGTCTTGCCAATTTGCAAGATATTTCTTCTTCCGTCTCTCTTAAAAGCTATATCACGACCTTGAAAGTCGACTTCATACAGTGATGCGCAATTTGCAAACGCATGATCTCCTATACTTTCAATGCTCTTAGGAAAAACCACACGTTCCAAAGAATGACAATTCATAAAGGCCTGTGAACCTATGGTTTTTAATTTTCCATAGATAATAATTTCCTTTAACGATTTGCATCCTCGGAAAGCATTTGCTCCTATGGAGACAAGGTTTTCTGGAAGAATTATTTGCCGAAGTTGTGTGCAATCAGAAAAAGCTCCCTCACCAATTACCATTGTTTCTGGAGAAAACATTACCTGAGACAAGTCTGAACATGATTGAAATGCCCAATCTCCAATTGTTCCAAAGTCACCGATTACTACTTTTTTTAAATTAGAATGTGCAAAAGCACTTTCTCCAATCTTAAAAAAGCCATTTTCGTAATCTGGACTTATGATTGCTATTGGCTCAAAGTCCTTACTGTGGACATATTCGCCACGTTTTGTTCCATGATACGTCTGATTAATCACTTTTTCCTCCTTTAGGGTTTTGATTGTGAATTTCGGATGACTATCTAAAAAAGATATGAATTCTATTATATTCTAAAATCACCATTTTTGCAAGCTTTTTCATATATATTCTCTAATATCTAAATATTATATATTTTTTAATGAGTCATTAATATCATATTGTAAAATAGCAACTTATAACTCAGTGTCTTTAATTAATATATATTAAACATATCACTGATGTTTTTAGTACATTAATGTGATTTTATTTCCATTTTTCTTTATAAAACCTTCATCCTTTAAATTTCTAATTTCTCGCATCATAGCACTTCTATCTACACTTAAAAAATCTGCTAAATCAGTTAAAGAAAATGGTAATAAAATAGTTCTAGATAAACTTCTTGTAGAAAGAATAGAAAAATATCCCAGTAGTTTATCACGAATTGTCCTTTTAGTTAAAACTTCTATTCTAGTATTTAAATTCGTTACTTTATTAACTATAATTCTGGAAAAATTCTCTGTAAGCTTTTGATGAAATCTACAATTATTTGTACACTTTTTATACATATTATCATATGAAAAAAATAAAACTTCGCAATTTTTTTTAGCCTCTACTGATAACTCATTATTTGTGCTTATAATATAAAAAGCTTCTCCAAAAATGTCATTTTTTGTAAAATGTTCAATAATTGATCTTCCACCATTAAGATCGTATCTAATTAAATCTGCTTCTCCACTTAAAAGTATGCAAATTTGATTTCTCTTTTGAATATATGTAGTTATTATTTGATTTTTCTTAAAATATTTTTTTTGTATATTTTTGCAATTATCAGAAAAATCATTAAAAAATTCTTCAAAATCAAGTATAGCATCCATTTTAAATCTCCTTATTTTTTACATACTCGAAATTATATAATATTTCAGTTGCAAATGCAACAAATTAATGTAATAAAAATGTAATAATTTTCTTTTCTTAGAGCTATCTCACTTACCTCTTCAAAAAAAATATTTTTTGTTTTTTGGTGCTTTTGCAACAGAAAACTCAGAAACTTGATATATAATAAACACATACAAATTGAAGGAGGTAACTTGGAAATGAAAATAATCAAAAGAGATGGAAGAATAGTAGACTATGACAGACAAAAAATTATAGTAGCAATTGAAAAAGCTAACGAGGAAGTTAGAGGAAGGCAAAAGGCCAGTAAAGAAGATATTAAAAACATCGTTAATTATATAGAAGATTTAGGCAAAAAAAGAATGCTTGTTGAAGATATTCAAGATATAATTGAAGAAAAATTAATGGAAATAGAAAAATATGAACTTGCAAAAAAATACATAGTATATAGATACACAAGAGCACTTATTAGAAAACAAAACACTACAGATGAAACAATTTTAGGCATTATTAGAAATGAAAACAAAGAACTTGCAGAAGAGAACTCTAATAAAAATACAATGCTTGCTTCTACCCAAAGAGATTACATAGCAGGTGAAGTATCAAGAGATTTAACAAAAAGATTATTATTACCAGAAAAAATCTCAAAAGCAAATGAAGAAGGAGTTTTACATTTCCATGATGCTGACTATTTTGTTCAACCAATATTTAATTGCTGTTTAATTAATATTTCAGATATGTTAGATAATGGAACTGTTATGAATGGAAAAATGATTGAGAGCCCAAAAAGTTTCCAAGTTGCATGTACTGTAACAACTCAAATTATTGCAGCTGTTGCAAGTAATCAATATGGTGGTCAATCTGTAGATTTAAAACATTTAGGAAAATATCTAAGAAAAAGCTATATTAAATTTAAAGAAGAACTTGAAGAAAAATATAAAGATAAATTAAGTAATGATATAATAGAAGATTTAGTTCAAACTAGATTAAAAGCTGAACTAAAAGCTGGAGTTCAAACTATACAATATCAAATAAATACTTTGATGACAACAAATGGTCAATCTCCTTTTGTAACATTATTTTTACATCTAGAGCCTGATGATCCATACATAAAAGAAAATGCTATGATTATTGAAGAAGTTCTAAGACAAAGATATGAAGGTATAAAAAATGAAGCCGGAGTTTATGTAACACCTGCATTTCCTAAATTAGTATATGTATTAGATGAATTTAATTGTTTAAAAGGTGGAGAATATGATTATTTAACAAAACTTGCTGTTAAATGCTCTTCAAGAAGAATGTATCCTGATTATATTTCAGCCAAAAAAATGCGTGAAAATTATGAAGGTAATGTATTTAGCCCAATGGGTTGTAGAAGTTTCTTATCTCCTTGGAAAGATGAAAATGGAAACTATAAATTCGAAGGAAGATTTAATCAAGGTGTTGTAAGCCTTAACTTACCTCAAATTGCTATAATTGCAGATGGCGATGAAGATAAATTCTGGAAATTATTAGATGAAAGATTAGAGCTTTGTAAAGAAGCTTTAATGTGCAGACACTATGCCCTACTTGGCACTGCATCTGATATAAGCCCAATCCACTGGCAATATGGAGCTATAGCTAGATTAAAAAAAGGTGAAAAAATAGATAAATTATTATATGGTGGATATTCAACCATGTCACTTGGTTATATTGGAATATACGAAATGACAAAATTAATGACAGGATTATCTCATACAGATCCAATTGGACATGAATTTGCTTTAAGGGTTATGAATCATTTAAGAGAAACAACAGACAGATGGAAAAAAGAAACAAATATTGGATTTGCTTTATATGGTACTCCTGCAGAAAGCTTATGTTATAAATTTGCAAGAATTGATAAAGAAAGATTTGGAACTATTAAAGATGTTACCGATAAAGGATATTACACAAACTCATATCATGTAGATGTTAGAGAAAAAATCGATGCATTTGATAAGTTATCATTTGAAAGTGAATTTCAAAAAATATCTTCAGGTGGAGCTATCTCATATGTTGAAATACCAAATATGCAAAACAATGTTCCTGCACTTGAAGAAGTTGTTAAATTCATATATGACAATATTCAATATGCCGAATTTAATACAAAATCAGATTTCTGCCATGTATGTGGATTTGATGGTGAAATTATAATAAATGATGATAATGAATGGGAATGCCCTAACTGTGGTAACAAAGACCATTCAAAAATGACAGTTGTTCGCAGAACTTGTGGATACTTAGGTGAAAATTTCTGGAATGCTGGAAAGACAAAAGAAATTAAACAAAGAGTACTTCATTTATAATTTTAAAGCTAAAAAAAGTTGCACATTAGGTACGTTAAAATGTGCAACTTCCTAAAAAACTACAGAAAGGAAGAGATACAAATGAATTATGCAGATATAAAAAGAGTTGATGTTGCAAATGGTGAAGGAGTTAGAGTTTCCGTTTTTGTTAGCGGATGTAACCATCATTGTAAAGGTTGTTTTAACCAATGCGCATGGGATTTTAATTATGGAAATAAATTTACTGAGCAAGAAATAGATAAAGTTATTAATTATTTAGATCACGACTATATTTCTGGTTTATCTCTTCTTGGAGGAGAGCCATTAGAGCCACAAAATCAGGAAGGATTACTTCCTTTGGTAAAAAAAGTTAAAGAAAAATTTCCTGATAAAAATATCTGGTGTTATACTGGATTTGATTTTGAAAAAGATGTTGTTGGTAAAATGGCTAAAGAAAATGAAACTTCTAGCGAATTATTAAAATACCTTGATGTTGTAGTTGATGGTAAATTCGAACAAGATAAAAAAGATTTGAAATTACGTTTTAGAGGTTCTTCTAACCAAAGGATAATTGATGTTAAAGAATCTTTGAAAGAAAACCATGTTGTAGAATTTAAACTTGCATAAAAAAATGAACAAAAGGAATATCCTTTTGTTCATTTTTTATTATCTTTACTTTCTCAGAAACTTTATGATAATTGCTAGTTTTTAATTTTTTCTTAGTGAATCTATTATAAAATCTATAACTTTATCTTTATTACTATTCTTTTTATAAATATTTTTCTCCTCTTCGGTTAGCTCTAAAGAATATTTATTAAATTCTGGCAAAATTGATATTGAATCTAGTGGATATCCTGGATTTCTTTTTTCACATGGCTTGTCTACAAAATAAAAATTGCTTTTATCCCAAGTATATTGCTTTGATTCTTTACCATTATAAATTACCATTCCATATACCCATTTTGCAGTTAATTTTCCACCATATTCTTTTACTAAATTTGTATAATATTCAATCATTTCGTCATCTGATAGCTCTTTTCCATTTATTCTTCTTACATGAGTACCAGGTTGTTTATCTTCTGGCAATTCTTCTATGAACAAGTTATTATCCATTCCAATAGTTGTAATTTTCGTTGCATCATAATATGCTTTAGCTTTTATGTATGCATTTTCTATTGCATTTTTTCCATTTTCGTTTACTACTACATTTACATCTAATTCTTTTAATGTTAAAACTTCTATTCCTCTCTTTTCTAGCTCTGTGGCATAGCTTTTTACTTTTGCGGGATTTGTTGTTGCAAATAATACTTTCATTTTTATTACTCCTTAAATTATTATTTTCTATCATACTACCATAAGAAAATTTTTTTATCAATATTAAAATCATAATGGTACACTATTAATAAATATTAGAATATTTTTTCAAAAGCTATTATTGATGATATTTTTATATTTAGAAATTTTTATACCAAAAAACGCCACCTATTGATGGTGACGCTTTTTGTGGCTTATTTTACAAAAAAATTAATTAATGCTCTTATAAATTCTGCATTTGATACATGTCCTTTTAAATGTGAATTTCCGAATATTTTATTCCATGTCTCTGGATCCACAAATTCCACTGAATCATTTGATTGTTTAACTGCCAACCGTATGCAAGATGCAACACTTTTAGTAGTTGTATTGAACCCCTTTGCTACATTAAAACATCCTATTTCGAAGGTACTTACACTATTGAAGTCATTAACTCCAAGCTTAATAAATTCAATTAAATATTTATAACCTTTTCTTTTAGTGGAAATACCTAATAACTTAAGAGTTTTAGCTACAGATTTTTCGTTTATGCTAGTACTTTCAGTTATTGATTTTGGCACTTTGATTAAAGACTTCAAATACTCAACTAAAGTAATAATAAACTCCGTATTTGTTGGTTTGCCTTTCAAGGCCGAATATGAATTTCCAAATACATAATTCCAAGTTTCAAGGTTTCCGCATATAATAGCTGTCTCAATTGCGTTACGAATTGCCCTTTCAACTCTTATTGGAGTTGTTTCAAAAATTCTTGCTACATTAGGATATCCTTTTTGTGTGATAGGAATTATTTTATTTATATCATCAAGACCTAAGTTAATTATTTCAATTAAATATGCATAACCTTTTAACTGAACAGAAATTCCTAATGTTTTTAGAAGTTTCCTCACATATTTATCTGAAGTAATTTCAGTTAATTCTTGTGCTACATTATTTTTTACAGAACATAAATATTCAACTATGTTAATAATAAATTCCAAATTTGTTGGTTTTCCTTCTAATGTCAAATGAATATAGTTACTTTCAACTATCTTACAATCACTATTAGCAGTCTCAATCGCTGTTCGAATTGCCCTTTCAACTCTTATTGGAGTTGTTTCAAAAATTCTTGCTACATTAGGATATCCTTTTTGTATAATAGGTATTATATTGTTTATATCCTTAAGACCTGACTTAATGATTTCAACTAAAAATATATAACCTTTAGTATCCGCATCAAACTCTAATGTATCAAGTGCTTTCATTATAAGTTGTTCATCATTCACCTCACTTTTTTTTGATTGCTCTATAGCTGTATTATCAGCTATTTCATTGTACTCCCGAATAAGAAGCTCTGTTGCCATTTTTTTCTACCTCTTTCTTTTCAGCATTTGCCGATTTTATTTATTATATATTTTATTTTACATAATGTCAAATCTTGTGCATTCTATTCTGGTACACCATTATTACTTAATTAAATTATTCCTCCATAAAAGCTAGGTCTTTTACTTAAAAGTTTATTCATGGCAATGTCTCTATATGGCATACCTTTTATTTGTTCTTTTATAATGTTTTCTAGCTCTTCTTTGCTCATTTCTATTTGCTTATTTTCTGCTCTAATATTGACTATAAATTTGCCTTCTGACAATTCTTTTTCTCCTACTAAAATTACATATGGAACCCATTCTTTTCTTGCTCTTACTAATTTTTTTCCAACTTTTTCTTCTCTGTCATCAATATCTGCTCTTATTCCTTCAAAGTTTAATTGATTGCAATACTCTATATATTTGTCTGATACAGGTATTATTCTAAGTTGTGATGGACTTAACCAAAGTGGAAGTACTGGATATTCTTTTTTTAGTGCTTCTTCTAGTACTGCATATATCCATCTTTCAATACTTCCTATACTAGAATGACATATTATGCATCCTTGTTTTTCTCCTGAATTATTTATATAATTTATTCCATATACTTTGCTATCTTTTACATCAAATTGAATCGTTGATAATTGCTCATTTCCATTTATACTATCTATTGCTTGAAATTCATGTTTTATTGCCCAGTAATGTTTCATCTCTGATAATACTTCTACAAACACTGGTGCATTTGAATAATTTGCAAGCTCTATTAAATCACTTTTATATTTTTCATAAAAATCCTTTACAACTCTTACTACTATTGCAAATTGTATTCCTACTCCTTTAGCTAAATCTACATATTTTTTATATAAATTTTTGTATTCTTCCATACCTTGTATTTGATTTTCACAAAAACTATGCACATCTGGCATGTGAAATGCTCTTAATCTTTTTAGTCCAGATAGCTCTCCTGATCTTTCATATCTAAAACTTTTTGAAAATTCATATACTCTCATAGGTAACATTCTGTAACTAAAATTTGCATCTTTTAGCATTTTAAATAATCCAAAATCTCCTGCAAATCTTAATATAAATTCTTTTTCTTCATCATCTGGAACTTTAACCATATAGTGTCTTTCATGGAATGATCCTGCTTGTGCTCTTATTTCTTCATCACTCCAATCATATATTATAGGACTTTCTATTTGCATTGCTTCTAATTTTTCTTTTGCTATATGGTCTACCCAATCTTTCAGTAATTCAAATATTAACTGACCATTTGGATACATTCTGAAGTGACCACTATCACTTGATGGCTCATATCCTATATACTCCAATCTTTGCATTTCTTTTATTGATGGAGCTTCTATATTATTTGGCGATTGCAATTCTTCTGATAATACATATGCTTTTAAATTTTTATCACTTATTATATTTAGTTTATTTATTACATCTTCTTTTTCCTCTAAATTTAATTTAACTTCTTCTCCATTTTGTTTTAAAACTACATATTCTGATTTTATATTTTTTACTATTTCTTCTCTATTCATTTTAATTACCTTCCTTTACTTTTTATTTTTGCTTTAAAAGTAAATTGCAGGTTATTTCTGAGGATAAGAATTTTATGCTTGAAGAAAAATACTGATTATTGCAAAATATAAATTCTAATCTTATCATTATTTTCACTTCCTTTCACAGTGCACATTGATTACACATTTTTAACGTCCACCAATGTACACAAAAAAAGCACTAATTATATAAAATTAGCACTTTAATTTTTTTACATCTATTTGTAAATATATATTAATAAATTTCTAATTTTTATATAACCTTAATAAACGTATTAACTTTTGATAATACGGTTACTGTGGTTATATTTAATTTGTTAGATATTTTATTAATATACATTTTTCTCACCTCTTTATGTTTTTTATTGTAACATATATTTCTAAGTTATGTCAATGTTTTTATATAGACTTCCTGCTACTCTTAGATATTGCTCCTTATTGTTTTTATAATAAAGACCTAATGTATCTATCATAATTTTCATCTTTCATAATTACTCTTATGCTTTCGATATTTTTTATGAACAGATATTAGCACAAATATAAATGATTAACAAGTATTTCTTCCATCTTATAATCACTTATTATTTTTTGTATAATAAATTATATTACTATCAATAAAATTGTAAATTTTTTTGTATTTATAAAAAAACGGAATCAAAGTCTAAATAATTAGACTTTGACTCCGCCTTCATATTAACTTAGTTGGTTTTATAATCTTTCAAGAATATTAGTAAGTCGGCAAAAATTGTACCGTCATACTTTCCCTTGTCAAATTCTACAAACACATCTGCCATGGTTGTCGCACCATCTGCAATTATTTTTTGTATTTTTTCGTCATTGGTTATCTTTTCATCTGCATTTTTTATATTGCCATATCCTGCATCTGAATATTTTTTCGCCATTAAATCGCATTCCATCTTGTCACATAAATAAGCGAATTGCGCTTCTTTGGTCTTTTTCTCATTGAATTCATCAATAAGAGCTATCATCATTTGCTTTTTGTTCAACTTGTATAAGGCTTCTTCTACTGCAAACTTTCCCATTTGTAACTTTTCTTCAGGTGTTACATTAGAAAACGGTGTTATATCTCCCATAATAGCCTCTTCCGTTTCGTGCATTGATAACATTGCTATTACCTTAAATATATCCAAATCGATTCCCGATTCGGAATACATAAGCCATGCTAATTGCTCAGCTCCAAACACGTGCTCTGGAATAGATTCAATTCTTGGGGCAGATATATTCCATTCTAGCCAACCTGTACGTTCCACAGTTTTTAAGGAACATAATTGATAGTATACGTCCAACACATTAAGTATTTTGCGACTGTCCATACTAACTCCTCCTAAATAAATCATTTGATTTTTTTAATTACTTCATATAGTTAATGAAGTAGCGTTGATTTTATTATTTTAATATAAATTTATAAAATTTACAATATTTTGTTCATATTTTTGCACCTTTTTCCTAGAAATATTAGATATTTTATCCTATTTATTAATTTTTAATTTTAGTAAATTCTATTTTTTATATTGACTTTATAAATTCTTCATGTTACAATTCGTTCATCCTAATTCGCGGATGCGAAAATACTTTATAATTGGAGGAAATAGAAATGCAACAGAGAACTATGTCAAAAAGGATTCGATTTGCCTTTATTTCGGAGGTAAAACGAGACGATGCTTTACAGGAATTATCCGGTTCATCAAATTTCCGGCATTTAACTACGAGCATCCTCAATTCGACTAGAGGTTCCGAACCGTGCTATTACCTGTTTGTTCAAACAACAGGCTCACTGATTTATGACATTGTTTCAAAAAACTCCATTGAGGCAATTATGAACAAGCACGGCGGCTATCGAGCTTAATATTAATCCTTTCGTTGCATTTAAGGCACAAGGTTCACAGAACCTTGTGCCTTTTTATTTTGTGCACATTATGTGCATCCAGTATATAACCGATGTAGCAAAAATATGCATTCTAGTTGTATGATTTACATAAAAATGTAATTATTGTTGACTTTTCCAAAAATAATGTTATAATATTATCATGGTTATCGAAAGATAGCGTAGCAAGCTCAAGTCAAAACTGGACATAGTATATGTAGGCCATATAGAAGTTTTTCCTCCAATTTATATAATTATAAAACAATTCTATTTAAAATTAAAAAACTTTAAAATTGGATCATATCTATGGAGTTAACAACAAGCAATCAACTCAAGACTATAATAATCCCGTACTAGAGAGCTCCCACCAATGTGCATTTTACACTGTTGGTGGGCTTTTGCTTTATATAAATTTATTTTTTTCTTTTTATATGTTGTAATAATTTTATTTAAATAGTTATAAGAAAAATTACTTATTTATCATTTGTTATATTTCCATCACCACTAACAGGAATTGTATCTCCTAAGTACTTTGGCTTTGGTTTAAATATACATTTAATACAGTCTTTATCTCGAGCAAATATTTCTCTTAGTTCTCTCATAGTTTGTCCTGCATATTCTCTTGGATCTGAGGCTACTCCATATGCTTCTAATCCTAATTGATTTGCTATGTATAATGCTCTATATAGATGATATTCTTGTGTTACTATAACTACCTTTTTTGCTTCAAATACTTCTTTTGCTCTGTATATACTTTCATATGAAGAAAATCCTGCATGATCCATGAAAATATCCTCTGATGATACACCTTTTTCTATTGCAAAGTTTTTCATTATATTAACTTCGTCATAATCTTCTTTTCCATGGTCTCCGCTCATTATTATTTTTGAAGATACATTATTTTCATATAGTGATATTGCTTCTAATAATCTATCTTCTAGCATTGGACTTGGCTTGTCTCCCCATATTCCTGCTCCTAATACGATTATGCAATCTACATCTTGCAAATTAGAATAATCGTTATTTTTTATAATTTGTTTTTTAGTGGATGATTTTACATAGAAGTTTATTCCTATGACGATTAATATTATAATTATTAAAATTATTGTAATATACA